>JAABUK010000738.1_pt1 | contig 66691 bp, 62 predicted proteins | sample 5559141 | NCBI WGS metagenome assembly JAABUK01 (sample SAMN10711869, study PRJNA513367) | rock metagenome | isolation source: Antarctica rocks | place: Antarctica: Victoria Land, Pudding Butte nord | collected 2016-01-03 | reverse complement strand
GGGCCCACCAGCCCGGTCATTCCAGATGGCCAGGTAACGGACAAAATTTACAACCTGAACCCGGCCCCTGTGATCACCATCGGCAATGCCCCCGCAGCCGTCGGCTTTGCGGCGCTCACTCCCGGCTTTGCACAGGTTTATCAGTTCAACGTAACTATCCCTGCCAATGCCCCCGATGGCGACCTGCAAATCTTCGCGCAAACCGGCGGTGTCTCGAGCCCGAATACCTCCACCTGCTGCTTCATCACGGTCAAACGGTAAGCGCCGGTCGATGTCCGGTGCCCTCACTCTAGACCCCGAAGACTGGAGCTCGTTCCGCAAATTAGCTCACCGCATGGTGGACGATATGCTCGATCGGCTCCAGGCCCTTCCTGATACACCGGCCTGGAAATACGTCCCGGAATCCACCCAGGCCGCCATCCGCAACGAACCCATCCCCTACCAGGGCCAGGGCGAAGAACAGGCCTATCAGGATTTCCTCGCGCACGTGATGCCATACACCAACGGCTGCATGCACCCGCGTTTCTTCGGTTGGGTGCAAGGCAACGGCACGCCGCTCGGCATGATGGCCGATATGCTGGGCGCCGGCCTGAACGCTCACATGGCGGGATGCCATCATTCGCCACGCTTCGTCGAAGAACAAACCCTCCGCTGGCTGGCTGAACTCATGGGCTTCCCGCCCGAATCCTCCGGCGTCTTCGAAAGCGGCGGCTCCATGGCAAACGTGCTCTGCCTCGCTGTCGCCCGGAACGCGAAGGCAGGTTGGGATGTCCGCTCACAAGGCCTCCAGAACGTAAGCCGCTCCCTGGTGATGTACTGCTCGAGCGAAGTCCACGGCTGGGCGCAAAAAGCCGTTGAACTCATGGGCCTCGGCAATGAAAGCCTGCATCGCATCCCAGTCGATGAGAAGTACCGCATGCGCCTCGATGCACTCGAAGACGCCATCCGCCAGGATCGTGAAAACGGCTTGCATCCCATCTGCGTCATCGGCACCGCGGGCACCGTAAACACCGGCGCCACTGACAATCTGCGCGCCCTCTCCGCCATCTGCAAAGCTCACGACCTCTGGTTCCATGTGGACGGTGCCTTCGGCGCGCTCATCCGCCTGTCTCCCCACTTACGCGGAATCGTAGACGGTATCGAAGAAGCGGATTCGCTGGCTTTCGATCTCCACAAATGGATGTCGCAGCCCTATGAATGCGCGGTCACCCTGGTGCGTGATGCCGAACTGCACCGCGCCGCATTCGCTCTCTCGCCCAGCTATCTGGCAGCGTCCACTCGCGGAGTTATCGCAGGCGGCCTGCCCTTTGCCGATCGCGGCATGGACCTGACGCGAAGCTTCAAAGCCCTGAAAGCCTGGATGTCGCTCAAAGCGCATGGCGTTGATCAATTTGCGCGAATCATCGAACAAAACGTGCGCGACATGGCAACCCTCGCCAAGCGGGTGGATGAACACCCCGAACTCGAGTTGATGGCCCCCGCCGACCTCAATATCGTTTGCCTCCGCTACCGTCCGCAAGGGATGCAGGAGCCCGACTTGAACGCGCTGAATCAGGAACTGCTGCTCCGCATCCAGGAGTCAGGCATCGCCGTGCCCTCCGGTACTGTGCTTGAAGGCCGCTATGCCATCCGGGTCGCGAACACGAACCACCGCAGCAAACCGGAAGATTTCGATATACTCTTCAATTCATTCCTTCACTTCGGTCGTGAACTCACCCGCTTATGAACATCTCTCGAAGAAATCTAGCTCTCCTGGTTCCGGCACTTGCCGCGCAAACTCAGAAAACCGCATCGCCTTCTCAAACTTGGAAGTTCGAAGACCTTCCTGTAAAGGTAACCGGCGATAACAAGGGCCGCCAGGTCCTCGACGCCCACACTCACACCGGTTATCACTTCGATATTCATGAAACGGAACTCGGAATCGGCATGGCACCGCATCCGCCGCACCATCATGAACATGAAGAGATGGTGATGGTACAACAGGGCACCCTTGAGGTGACCATCAAGGGCAAGGCTTCGCGCCTGGGCCCCGGTTCCGTCGGCTATGTGGCTTCGAATGAAGAGCACGGCTGGAAAAACGTGGGCACCACCCCGGCCAGTTACTTCGTGATTGCGTTCGGCCGCCCAGGCTAATGCGCTACCTCGACATGCTCCGCACCGTTCAGCTTTCGCACCCAGATATTCCGATAGCGGACGGCGGTGTGATGATTCTGTAGTTGCAGTGACTCTTCCGCGCCGTGCGGCTGGTAGGTGCCCAGTTTGGCATGCGGCGTATCGCCCAACAATTCCTGACGGTTGTGCATCAGCACGCCATTCTGAAATACGGTGACATATGCGGGCGTCTTGAGCGCGGTGCCCTCAAACTTCGGTGCTTCGAATACGATGTCGTAAGCCTGCCACTCGCCCGGCTTGCGCGACGCATTTACCGGTGGCGGGAACTGCCCGTAGATCGCGGCAGCCTGCCCATCGGCATAGGTCGGGTTCTCATATGAATCGAGCACCTGCACCTCGTAGCGGCCCATCAGCATGATGCCGCTGTTGCCGCGGTCCTGGCTGCTATGTTCAATCTTCGCCGGTGCCGCCCACTCCACATGCAACTGAATATCACCGAACTTCTCACGTGTATTCAAGCCGCCCGCACCGTCCACAATCTCCATATAGCCATCGCGCACAATCCACTTGGGCTCCGTCTCTTTGCCCTGACTAAATGTCACCCAGTGGGAGAGATTTTTCCCGTCGAAAAGCACAATAGCATCAGAGGGCGCGCTGGCACCCGTGCCAGGCATGATCACCGCCGGACGTGGACGGCTCACGTCATGGACGCGCCATTTGCCCCCCGGTAAAAGGGGCGTGTCATCATAACCAAGGGTGCGGTCTTTATGCTCTGCTATTTGCGCCAGAGCTGCGCCGGTCAGCATCACGCTGCACAAGAGAATTCGAAACGGCATACACGTAAGATTCTCACCTTTTGACAGTGTCCGGATTCCGCTCCTTACTTCGCGATAACACAAACTACCGAAATCTCTGGTTCGGCCAGGTAATCAGCGAAGTGGGCGACCACTTCAACAACGTTGCGGTCCTCAGTCTCGCTCTGCATCTGACCGGCTCGGGCGTCGCCGTGGGCGGCGTTATGATTGCCCGGGCGCTACCAGCCATGCTCGCCGGGCCACTCTCCGGCGTACTGTTGGACCGCTTCGACCGCCGCAAAATCATGATCTGGAGCGATCTGTTTCGTTTCGTAGCCGCGTTCGCCTTCATCCTGATCCTCACCCATAAGCAGCGCTGGCTGTTGTACGTCTTGAGCGGGTTGCTCATGTTTGCTTCGCCGTTTTTCAGCAGCGGCCGTTCCGCCATCCTGCCAAAAATTGCCACGCCGGAACAATTGCACACCGCGAACGCGCTCACGCAGACCACGTCGTGGGTCACTCTGACCGTCGGCACGTTCCTCGGTGGAGCCGCCACCATGCAGTTCGGTTATGAATGGGCGTTTGTGGTGAATGCCATTTCCTTCCTGTGCAGCGCGTTTGCCATCTACCTGCTGCGTATGCCGGAGGGGCACTTCCGCGCCGAACGAATCCACGTTGCGCAACACACCGCAAGGGCATTCTGGCGGGACTTCCGTGAAAGCGTTGCCTACATGCGGGCGACGCCGTTGATCCTTGCCGTCAGCCTTGCCTATGTCGGATGGGCCAGCGGCGGAGGTGCGGCGCAAGTGCTGTTCACGCTCTTCGGCGAGATTGTATTTAACCGCGGCCCGGCCGGCATCGGCATCATTTGGGGAGCCGCCGGGCTGGGGCTGGTAATCGGCGGCATTCTGGCGCACCGGATGGGAACGCGGTTGCAATTTCCAGGGTATAAGAAAGCTATCAGCGTCGGTTACTTCATTCATGGGACAGCCTATATTGCATACGCGCTAATGCCGACCATCTGGCTGGCCTCGCTCTTCATTTGTGTTTCGCGTGCTGCCATGGGTTCGAACAACGTCCTGAACCGGACGGTGCTGCTGACCCATGTGCCGGACCGTTTGCGAGGCCGCATCTTCTCTCTGACAGACATGATGGTGAATGGCACGATGATGATCTCCGTTGCTCTAGCGAGCGCAGCGACCGACTATGTTTCTATCCGGACCGTCGGTGTGGTGGCCGGATGCTTGAGTGCTTCGACCTCGATCTTCTGGCTCTGGGCCGACTTGCGCGGCAAGCTTGTAGAGCCCGCGTTGGAGCTGGAACCGGAGAGCACCGAATACGAATCTACTGTGAATCCGGGCTGAGATCTTCAGCCAGCGCCGCCAGCACCGCCGCGCGGTCTTGCTGCAAATAAAAGTGGCCTCCCGAGAAAATGCGCTCACGGAATTTCGCGGAAGTCTGCTGTTTCCAATCGGCCATCTGCCCGGGTGAGACATTTGGGTCTGTATCGGCACAATAGGAGAAGATCGGGATCGGCAGCGGCTCGTCTTCTTCGTAACGGTAATTGCGGTAGAGACGGGTATCGGCACGCAGCACGGGCATCGCGAGTGGAATCAGATCTTCCGCGACGCCGCCCAGGCTTCGGATTTGTAGAGCGAGTTCTTCATCAGTCGGATCGGCTTGCGGTGCTTGGCCTAAGCGGTACTGTGGAGGCTTCGCTCCCGACACCACCAGTGCGCGCGGAAGCGGAGTGCCGCGACGGCGGAGCATGCGCACCAATTCGAAGGCAACACCCGCACCCATGCTGTGGCCGAAGAAGACGCTGTGCTCATTCATGTGCGGCTTGATGGCTTCGTGCAAAGCAGTGATCAGGTCGGGCATGCGGTCAAAGGGCGTCTCCACCGCGCGATCTTCCCGGCCCGGCAGCAGCGCCGGACAGACCGCAAACGGCGGAACCGACCACAAGTAATATGACAGCGTGCCGGCACCGGCATGCGGGAAGCAGAACAGTTTGGGAGCACCACTGGCCAAACATTTCGGAAACCAACCGGTTCCCTGGCGCTGTTTCAAGCGAAGCGCGAGCAACCGCTTTCGATCGTCGGAGATGGCCGGCTGCTGCTTGGGCTTGCGGATCAACTCTTCGAGATAGGCTTCGAACTTGTCGACGGTGAGTTGCTCCAGATACTTGAGGGCGGCGGTGCGCGATTGAAGAGAGACTTCTTCCCAGTGTTGCTGATCGGTGGTCAATCTCTGAAGCACCGCTTGCCAAGGCGCAATGTTCTGAGCCGGGACTTCGGCGACGGGGACCATGTTGGGATCGAGTTCGGGGCGGTAATGTGTGACCGGGTTCACAGGTAACAGATAAGGGACACCGAGCTTTGCTTCTTTGAGCCCGCCGACGTCGCTCGCCATCACGGGGATGGCGCTGAGCATGGCTTCCATCACCATGCGGGAACGCGCTTCGGCCCACACGGACGGCACCAGCATCACGCGCGTTTGGCGCAGCACTTCCGAGATATCGTCTACCGGAGGCAGCAACGTGATATTCGACAGCGCGCGCATCCGGCGGAACTCTTCCGGAGTGGTGCCCCATGTGGGGACGGCGGCGAACTGAGTTTGCGGCATCGCTTCCGCCAGACCGAGGAAAATGTCAATGCCCTTCACCGCGCATGGATTCACCAGGGTGACAAACTTGTTCGTGAAGCTGCCTAGCGCGTGAGCGGGGCCGCCTTCCATCAGCGAGATGGGTACGTGGGTTCCGTTGAGGCCACCCCATTGACGTGCATACCCGGCTACGTATTCGCTGACCCCGACAACCCCGTCGGCCTGCCGGAGCACAGCCGTTTTTTCGGCACTCACCATGGAGCTATCGGGCCCGAAGGGAGTCGCGATGGTGGCGCGGATCAGGTACACGACGCGCGCTCTCTTAGCGCGGCGGGCGATGTCGAAAAGCAACTGCGCGGGGTCATCCGTGGAGGTGATGATCACGTCGGGATCGAACTCTTCGATCTGTCGAGTGAAGTACGCGCGCAGTTGAGAAGAACGAGTGAGTGTTCTGATGTCCACTCCGTGCCGCTCAAACCGGATCAACTCTTCTGACTCTTCGAACTTGACCCCGCGCTGGGTAAGCTGCCCGGCCAGACGCTGGTGACCGGCGTCACCGAAGTGCTCCACCCGTGCCACAGCCCGCACCTGGTGGCCCTTCGCGGCAAGTGCTTCCATCAGCAATCGATTGCTCTTGTCTCCGCCCCCATGCGAGGGGAAGTAGAGCGAGTTGTGCGCCAGGAGGACGCGCATCCGGTTTCCTGTCAGCAGTCGGCCTAGCTCCAACGCGTCAAGCGCGGAGACAAACTCCATCGCTCGTGCCCGCGACGATTCGGCTTCGCGTGCGTACGCCTCGCGGTCTGTGGTGAGAGTATTGACTGCCGCGATCCACGGTTCCAGATCCTGCTCCGGGATCACCGGCTTCGGCATGTGGACTTCATCGAACTCAAGCTGATACTGCGTTACGGGCTTTACGGGAATGACAAAACCAGTTCCCGCTTTGGCTTCTTTCAGGCCGCCTGAATCGCTCGCGATGACCGGTAAGCCGCGGAGCATGGATTCCATTGCAATCAATCCAAAGCCCTCGTACCAAAGCGACGGCATCAGCAACAAGCTCGCATCTTGAAGGACAGAATCGATGCTGGGCACGCTTTCGAGCAGCCGGATATTGGGGAGCTTCGCCATATTGGCCCGGTCCTCCGATGTGGTGCCCCAACCGGCAAGACCGATGAATGAAAAGGCGGGAAAGCGGGCCGCGAGCGCGAGAAAGATACTGATGCCTTTCACAGCGCACGGGTTGATCATGAGCACCTGACCCCCGCCGAAATTCCCGAACTGAGGGAAGGGCGCGCTGCCGTAGATGGGCGGATGAATCACCGTTGCCTTGCAGCCGGCGTGTTGTTCAATGTATGCCGCCATGTGGTGCCCAATCGCAATCACCCCGCGTGCGCCGCGCACCACTTCCGTTGCGGCACGATCCGGGTTCCAGCTTTCCGGTCCGAAGGGAAAAAATTGGGGAGTATGGGCAAGGTATACGATTCGCCCGGGTGCGGTCCTGGCCGCCTCCCGTAATAGTGTGTGGCTCAGATCTTCCGATGAGACAAGAACGATATTGGGCTGGAACGCGCGGATAGCCTCACCCAATACAGTGGCGCGCAAGGGCAAGTCTCTCACCGTGCGGATCTCGATTCCGTCAGTGACGGAGTGCGCCTCCTCACCCCATGCTGAACTGACTACTTGAATGGTGTGGCCTTCGCGCGCAAGCTGCTTGAGCCATACCAGGTTGCTGCGCGTGGACCCACCGCGCGGCGGCGAATACGAGGCGCTCGATGTCAGCAGGATGCGCATCAGGCTTCATTCAACAGGCGTTCTACTTCTTCATCGGAGAGCGATTCGATCTCGCGCAGTAAGGCGTTGTACTCGTCGGGACCGTTTTCGATCTTGCGTGCCAGATCACCTAGCGTGAGCGTGGCCGAATAGACATCGTCCACGCCGAGTTCCACGCCAAACGTTTCGCGGACGCGCATCACCATCTGGACCATCAGCAGAGAGTGTCCGCCAAGGTCGAAGAAGTTGTCCTGCGCGGTAATTGAGGCGCGGCCAAGGAGTGCGGCCCAGATCCCCGCCAGCTTCTGCTCCGTGGCGGAAAGAGCGGAGTTGGGTTCCACTTGGACCGCCGGGGCCATGGCACTGAGGATCTGTTCCACCGTGCTGAACTCGCGCGCGATGGCGTCGTAATCGGGACGCTTGACTTGTGGTGCGGCGGTTCCGCGTTGCGGAAGAGGCTCGTCTTCGATCACCTCGGCGTGCCACTTCAAGTCACGCAAGGCGGCTGCTTCAAAGCGGAACGGCGGAGTGCCGATGCTTAACAGAAACTGTTCCGCAGGCCGGTTCCTTCCCGTGGGAACGAACGCGGCCGCGATGATCTTCAGCCCACGGTCAGCCGCCAACGCCCCAAGGTGAGCCATTACCGCGTGTTCAACACCGCGGCCCAGCACGCGGCAACTGAGTACGAACGTATCGATCTGGAGAGTGTCTGCCTCGACGCGGAAGAGCACCGCGCCGGTGAGGCCATAATCGCCGAAGCGATCGGCTACATCGACCGTGAGGCATTCGAGCCCGGCTAATTCGGATTCGTTACGGCGGATTCCGGAGAAGTTGAACTGATTGGTCCGTTGTGTAAGCTGCGCGATGCGTGGCAGCCGCTCTGGCGTGGCCTTCCCGAAGGTGACGCGCAGAGCGAGCGCATCCATAAAGTGCTGTAAATTTTCGGCGCGCTTCAGTTCGCGGCCGAACTCCTGGCCCTGCGCGTAGTAGGCGTTGCGCTTGCGGTCTTCATCGGTGATGGCGACACGGTCGAACGCCCAGACGCCACTTAGGGAGTCAGTGAGCGTGAGCGAGAGCACTTGCGGGCTGCTCTCTTCCACTTCGGCTATCTCTTTAGGATTGTCGTCGACGAAGATGAAGCTATCGAGACTTAAGTGCAGTTCTTCGGCTAGTGACGCTAGGTTTGCGGGCTTCGCTTGCCAGTTCAGGCGCTTCGCGGTGAAGTGATGCAGTTGCAGCGGCATGTCTGGATGTGCGGCGAACGTGTCAAGTACGTCTCGCTCATTATTTTTGCTCACCATGGTGAGCACCACACCGCTACGATGCTGTTCGAGCATGAAACGCTGAAGCGGGATATTCGGCTCTACCGCAGCGGGGCCATCTTCGCCACAGATGCCTTTCCAGAGCGTGTTGTCGCAATCGAGCGCGATTACTTTAAATGGGGAGCGGGACAGGGCGTCGGCGAGGCGAACGAGTGCCGTGCCGAGCGCGCAGAAGAACTGGTCGGTATACGGGATGCGGCCCAGGCGCTCACCTTGTTCGCTGAAGATTTCGTCGACGGGATACATGTTGGTGATGTTTTCCGCGCTAAGGAAATAGACTCCCGGCAAGTCGACGAGATGTTTTGCTAGTTGCGGCGGCGCGGGCGGGCAGAGAACGAAGACCAGCGGCACGCCAGCTTGGCGAACCGCGGCTAGCAGGTCTTGGAAATTTGCTTCGCCACCTAGATCTTGCGGACGCGCCAGCACGATGTTCAGACCGTGGCGGTTGACGTTGAAATCGCTGGCGAGTGTTTGCAGCACCTGGTTGTAAGGTGCGAAGCGCACATCGAACTGGGTGTTCAAACGCTGTTCCCAGAAGCGCAAGACCGCTTCAACTGGTTCCGCGGTGAAGGTGGCGCTGATTGAGAACCGGAACGGCGACGTTTCCACTTACTCCTGAATTTTACCTGCTTGCTGTATCGATCAACGCTTGCGCTTTCATGGCATCGTCCAATGCCTGCGCCGGATCGATATCGGACGGAATGTTCATCAGGTCCTGAGCTCGCTTCAGATCGGCCCTGGCGCTTTCGAGATTGATCTCTTCTTTGCGCTGAGCAGCGTCAGCTAATACCATGACGCGATCATCGAGGATTTCGACGAACCCTCCAAGCACCGAAATATGGACGGTGTTCCCGCCCTTCACATATCGGAGCACGCCGGCGGCCAGTTCCGAGATAAGGGGCGCGTGACCGGGGAGTATGCCGATGTACCCATCGCGGCCGGGCACTTCGGCTTCGCTCACCTGATCTTCGAACAGAAGGCGTTCGGGCGTCGCGATCTGAAGCGTGAGCTCAGCCATTGTCTTTGTTGAGTGACTTGGCTTTCTCCACTACGTCTTCAATGGTGCCGACCAGATAGAAGGCTTGCTCCGGGACATCATCATGCTTGCCGGAGAGGATCTCCTTGAAGGAGCGGATGGTGTCTTCGAGCTTGACGTACTTGCCTGGGAGGCCGGTAAACTGTTCGGCTACGTGGAAGGGCTGAGAGAGGAATTTCTGGATGCGGCGGGCGCGGTTGACGGTCTGCTTGTCTTCGTCAGAGAGTTCGTCAATCCCGAGAATGGCGATGATGTCCTGCAGATCTTTGTAGCGCTGCAGGACGCCCTTGACCTGTTGCGCAGTGTCGTAATGATCGTCGCCGATGATGCGCGGATCGAGAATGCGCGAGGTGGAGGCGAGCGGATCGACCGCGGGATAGATGCCGAGTTCGGAGATGGCGCGCGAAAGATTGGTGGTGGCGTCGAGATGCGCGAAGGCTGTAGCGGGTGCGGGATCTGTGTAATCGTCCGCAGGGACGTAGATGGCTTGGACGGAGGTGATGGAACCCTTGTTGGTGGAGGTGATGCGTTCCTGGAGTTCGCCCATTTCGGTGGCTAAGTTAGGCTGATAACCGACGGCGGAGGGCATGCGGCCCAGAAGGGCTGACACTTCGGAACCGGCTTGCGTAAAGCGGAAAATGTTATCGATGAAGAGCAGGACGTCCTGGCCTTCTTCATCGCGGAAGAACTCGGCGACGGTCAAGCCGGTGAGGCCGACGCGCAGGCGCGCACCTGGCGGCTCTGTCATTTGGCCGTAAACAAGCGCCACTTTGCTCTTGGGGAGATCATGTTCATTGATGACGCCGGATTCCTGGAATTCTAGCCAGAGATCATTGCCTTCGCGGGTGCGTTCGCCCACGCCCGCGAAGACGGAGACGCCGCCGTGCTTCATGGCCAGGTTGTTGATGAGCTCTTGAATGATGACGGTCTTGCCGACTCCGGCGCCGCCGAAGAGACCGATTTTACCCCCGCGGAGATAGGGTTCGAGGAGATCGATTACTTTGATGCCGGTCTCGAACATTTCAAGGCCGGTGGCTTGCTCTTCGTAAGTGGGAGCTTCGCGGTGGATCGGCATGTGCGTGTCCGAAATGACGGGACCCCGCTGGTCTACCGGTTCGCCTAGCACGTTGAGAACGCGGCCTAAGGTGGCGCGGCCTACGGGGACGGTGATGGGGATGCCCAGGCTTTCGGCTTTCATGCCGCGGACCAGGCCTTCAGTAGGTTGCATCGCAATGGTACGCACGCGGCCTTCGCCGATGTGCTGAGCGGCTTCACAAACGATGTTGATGGGATTCGGGACGTCGTAGCCTTCGCTGGTGATACGGATCGCGGTGTGGATTTCGGGGATCTGGCCTTCGGGGAATTGGACGTCTACTGCTGGGCCGGCTACCTGGACTACTTTGCCCAGGATTACCTGGGCTGGAGATTCTGTGGATGTCATAGAGATGAAATATTCCGCGCGGATTCAACGACGCGAGAAGTTATTGCCATTCGCGTAGCGATGAGCGCTTCCCTTATCATAGCGAGGTTTGGCGCCATCCTTTACGGCGCCGAAGTGGTTAGTTCTGCTCGATGAGCGAGCCACCAGGTTTGCCAAAACGTTAGATAAGAACTGTCGCGGCCCACGATTCTTTCGTCCCAGGCGGAATGGGCGATTGTCTGGTCGTCACGGTAGGGCGAAGGGTCTGCCGAGGGAGACGACTCGCCAATCTTGACATTGTTCGCGAAGAGGGCGAGACCACCTACAGCAGCAGTGCGTAAGGTAAGGCTTGGTTCCGTGAGCAGGGCTGCGAGGTAAGGCAGGCTATGGCGGACATGGATGGAGCCAAGCGAGATTGCCGCGGCTTGGCGGAGAGGAAGCAGTGCGGATTGGTCGGACACGATGGTTTCGAAAGCCGTGATTGCCTTGACGTTCGCAGGGTCTCTAAACTGCCGGATTTCGAAAAGAACCGAATCCCATCGCCGGGCAGTCGATAGCGTTTTTGCGTTGCGGTAAATGACCTGGATGGAGGATGCATCGCCTGTTGCGATGGCGCCCGCGTGTCCAAGTGCAGCAAGCTCTGGATTCGTACTCATCTGGAAAGACTTGAACGCTACTGGCAAGACGGGTGAGCGAGTATCTTTATAAACGCTGACAAGATCGTAATTTAGCGACAGCCCAGCCTCGAATCCTGTAACGATTTCTACGACTATTCGATCAAGAGCGGTCTTCGCGTTTGATGAAACGGAAGTAGCTATCGGCCCTCGCTTGGTGCTCTGGCTGATGGGCAGATACACTTGACCGAATGACTGGGCCCCATCCAGCAAGGAGACGATTTGGAAAGGGCCTGGGGCCGTTCTCAAAAAGAAAATTCCCGTGCCCTGAACGGGCTTCGAAGGGCCGGGTGCTCTTGGGGCCATAGAGCTTCCTTGTGGGAGCTCAATCCAGGAGATTGGAACCGCGCTGCCGACGGTGGCTTTTCCTTTCAGAACTTCTCTAACAAGAATTGTTCCGGAGTAGGTTCCGGAGTTTAGAGTCACATTGGCTGTCCCGGCTATCACCAGATCGGCGCTTTGCAGGACCGCCGAGAGCGAGCGTTTTGCTACCGGGTGACCAGAGGCTAAGCTAACGAACAGAATGCTTGCTAGCCCTGCAACCTGGGCTACTTTGCCTAGGATTACCTGGACTGGGGACTCTGTTGAGGTCATAGATTATTTGGTTGAAGAAGAAAAGGCACCGGCCACGGGCCGGCGCTACGCACCTGCACTCGCTCCGCTTACTACTTCTATTATTTCGCGGGTGATGGCCGCTTGGCGGACGCGGTTGAGATTGAGGGTCAGGCTTTGGATCATGTCGCCTGCGTTTGAGGAGGCGGAATCCATGGCTGTCATTCTGGCGGCGTGTTCGGCTGCTGCGGTTTCTAGTAAGCCTCTGTAGATGGCTACTTCTAGATAGCGGGGTAAGAGCTTCTCCAGCATTTCTAGCGGGGGCTGTTCGAAGATGTAGTCGCGTGCTTCCGGTTGTTCTGGGATTTCGAAGGGGAGGAGGCGCTGCACGGAAATGGTTTGCGCCATCACGCTTTTGAAATCGTTATTGAGTAGGTAGACGGCGTCGATCTCGCCTTTTTCGTAGCGCTCCATGGCTGCTCTTGCGATGGCGGCGGAGTCTTTATATTCAATTTTTTGGAGCAGGTTGACGTGTTCGGAAGTGATAGCGGCACCACGGCGGCGGAAGGCGTCGCGGCCTTTGCGGCCCGCTAGTACGAATTCTACTTGGGCGCTGTTTTTTTCTTGCAGGAACTTGACCGCGGCCTTAACTAGATTGCTGTTGAAGGCACCGGCTAAGCCTTTATCGGTGGTGAGGAGAATGAGTTGGATGCGCTTCTCTTCGCGCCTTGCCAGCATCGGGCTGGCTGCTGCATTTTCGTCGGAGAGCGCGGCGTTGGCGAGATCCGCCATCATCTGCTTTAGCATTGCGGAGAAGGGGCGGGCAGAGGTGACGCGATCCTGCGCACGGCGCAGCTTGGCGGCCGAAACCATTTTCATGGCCTTGGTGATCTGCTGCGTGTTTTTGACGGAGCGGATGCGCCGCCGGATGTCTATGAGACTCGGCATGCTTGCGCCTAAGCGTGAGCCGCTTGGGGCTGCTTGGCTGCTTTATCGGCAACGAAGCGGTCTTTGAATTCTTTGAGCGCGTCGGTCAATGGCTGTTTGACGTCGTCTAGCTTCTTGCCCTGGCGGAGACTGTCGAGAATCGCCGGTTTCGAGTTATCGAGGAACTTGTAAAGCTGTTCTTCGAATTCGCGCACGTGTTCCACGGGGAGATCATCAAGCACGCCTGACGTACCAGCGTAGACTAGCGCGATCTGCTTTTCGACCGGAATGGGCGCGTACTGTTTCTGCTTCAGGAGTTCGACGAGACGCTTGCCGCGCGCGAGTTGCGCTTGCGAACTCTTATCGAGGTCGCTACCGAACTGGGCGAAGGCGGCGAGTTCGCGGTATTGCGCAAGATCGAGACGGAGCGTGCCGGCCACCTTCTTCATGGCAGCGGTTTGCGCGGCACCGCCGACGCGGCTTACGGAGAGGCCGACGTTGATGGCGGGGCGGATGTTGGAGTTGAAGAGATCCGCTTCAAGATAAATCTGGCCATCGGTGATGGAGATGACGTTGGTGGGGATGTAGGCGGAAACGTCGCCTGCCTGGGTTTCGATGAAGGGCAGGGAGGTGAGGGAGCCGGCACCAAGGGCGTCGTTCAATTTCGCGGCGCGTTCGAGAAGACGGCTGTGGAGGAAGAAGACATCGCCGGGGAAGGCTTCGCGCCCTGGGGGACGGCGCAGGAGGAGCGAGATTTCGCGGTAGGCGGCGGCGTGCTTGGTGAGATCGTCGTAAATGGTAAGGGCGTGGCGCTTGGAATCGCGGAAGAATTCACCCATGGCGCAGCCGGTGTACGGAGCCAGGTACTGCATGGCGGCGGATTCGGAGGCGCTGGCGGAAACGATGATGGAATATTCCATTGCGCCGTAATCTTCTAGCGTCTTGACCAACTGACGGACGGTGGATTTTTTCTGCCCGATCGCGACATAGATGCAGATCATGTCGCCGCCTTTCTGGTTGATGATGCAATCGATGGCGATGGCGGTTTTACCGGTCTGGCGATCGCCGATGATGAGTTCGCGCTGGCCACGGCCGATGGGGATCATGGCGTCGACGGCCTTGATTCCGGTCTGCATGGGCTGCCTAACGGGCTGTCGATCGACCACGCCGGGAGCGAGGCGTTCGATTGGGTTGAACAGCGTGGTGTTGATGGGACCCTTGCCATCGATGGGACGGCCGAGAGCATCGACCACGCGGCCGATGAGCGCTTCCCCGACGGGCACGGACATGATGCGATTGGTGCGCTTGACTTCATCGCCTTCGCGGATGAGCGAGGGTTCACCGAGGAGCACCGCGCCGACCTGATCTTCTTCAAGGTTCATGGCGATGCCGGAGACGCCATGCGGGAATTCGATGAGTTCGCCGGCCATGACGCGTTCGAGGCCGTGGATACGGGCGATGCCGTCACCGACCGACATCACCGATCCTACTTCGGACACGTCCACTGCACGTTCGTAATTTTCAATCTCCTGGCGGAGAATCTCTGTTATTTCGTCTGCTCGAATCTGAGCCATAATCTTTTTGCCTTATGCGAGTCGCCGGCGCATTTGCGCGAGCTGCCCGCGTACCGAACCGTCGTAAACCGTGGACGCGACATGCGCGACTACGCCGCCGATCAGATCCGGGTCTACCGTGAAGCGGGTTCGCACCTGTTTTGACGCTACGCGCGAGAGCTGCCGCGCAATCTCTTCCTGCTCCGCAGGGGTTAAATCCGCCGCGGATTGTACATCGGCGCGCACGAAGCCGCGCCGCTCATCGAGCAGGATATCGAACTGTTCCGTGACTTCGTTTAAAAGTGGGAGCCGACGTTTATCGCTGAGCACCAGCAGAAAATTCCGAACGGTACGCGGGGTGTTCAGCTTGGCGACCAGGCGATCAATGAGCGCGCGCTTGCGGGTTGGAGACACGGCGGGCGATTCGAGGGCATTCCGCAAATCGGTTGAGCTGGCGACCAGGGCTTGAAATTCCTGGAGTGCGGCGAGAGCTTGATCGGGATTGCCGGTCTGGTTTGCCATGACGACATCCACCAGAGCACTGGCATAACGCTGAGCAATGGCGGTTGTGGTCACTGAAGACTCTCAACGAAGCCGCGTGTTAAGCCGTGCTGCGTTTCCGGATTCATTTGTACGCGCAATTTCTGCTCCGCGAGGTCGAGCGCCAGCTTGGCGGCATGAGCTTGTAATTCCAGGCGAGCGGTCTTGGCGGCTGATTCAATCTCCTGCTGCATCAGTTGCTGGATGCGGGCGATTTCGGCGGCATTGCGGTCGGCGAGGCGCTTCGATTCCTGCTGCTGCTCTTCGCGCATTTGCGTTTTGAGGCCTGCGATTTCAGTGTCCAAGTTGGCGAGGCGCTCGTCTACTTTGGCGACGCGCTGCTCGGCATCAGCCTTTTTGGCGGCGGCTTCGTCAATGCCTTTCGCGATAGTGTCCTGGCGGGCTTTCAGAAAGGGGCCGCCGTGCTTCACGCCGAGATAGCCTAGAGCGCCAATCAGAATGAGGAAGTTTGCCCAGAGCCAGGGCGTCATATCGCGCGCTTCGGCTCCGGATTGTTCGGCGGCTAAGGCAGGTAAGGATGTTATAAGAAGGATTAGTAACCGCTTCACGCTGCTTTACCTTTTAGGATGGATTGCGCGATGCGGTTTGCGAGATCGTCGCTGCGGCTGGCCAAGGTTTCGAGAGCCGCTTCCTTTTGGGAAGCGAGCTGCAATTTAGTGCGGCTGAGCATTTCTTCGGCATGCTTGTGGGCGGCTTCGAGTTCAGCGGCTTGCTCGTCGGCGAGCTTTCGGTGGGCGAGTTCCTGTTCGGCGTAAACTTCGCTGCGCGCGGCGGTTAGCTTGGTTTGGTAATCGGCAATGCGCTGGTCGGCATTTTTGAGACTTTCGTCGGCGGCGAGACGCGCGCCTTCCGTGAGTTCGTAGCGCTGGGCGAGGGTCTGCTCCAGCGGCTTAAAGAACATCTGCTTCAAATAAAAATTGAGGAACAGAATCAGGAAAAAAGTAGGTAAGCCGTTCAGCAATATTTGGCCGAGCGCGTGAAACGTAGCATCCATGAATTGTCAGCAGAGACCGCAGGGGTGGTAAATAAAGAACTTATCATACGGCGGCAGGGGGGTCAAACCGCATTCCGCCCAGGCTGCCGCCAAAAAAGATGAAAGCACCGCTTGAAAAGACACTTGCAGCGCAGTGAGACCAGATTACCGCAAGTGAGACGCTCTTTTCATAGGCGAAGGGTTTTATTTCATTGATTTCCTCCATTGTTTGCGTATGACGGCTTGCTTGATTTCAGACGTTGTAAAAACAAAGCCAAATTCGGAAGGCGTGAAGGTTAAATTGTTTTGTTTGTGATAGGTGAGGGCGGCGATCGCGTCATCAATTTGTTCCTGGGCTTCCTGCTTGCGGCGTGCCTGAAGGTCGCGGAGTTCCTGCATGGTTTTGAAAAGTATGCGGTGCAGGCGGGCTTCCTGGATGTGGATGTTGCGAAGGACTTTTTCGTGGTTTTCCCAGGAACTGGCCTCGACCATGGCGGTTTGGACGTCGCGAATTTCGAGGTCGACGATGTAATCGGGCTGGGGTTCCATATGGCCGCGGGCCAGGATGGCGCTTTCGGTAGCGCGACCGCGTGCGATACGCCATTGGGTATCGCAGATGGTTTCCGCCAGCATGACTTCGGCGGGGCCTTCGGCTTTGAGATCGCGGCTGAGTTCGGTTTCGAATTTGCCGTAGCGTTCGTGATCTTCGTTGGGGAGAACGACGAGTTGACTGGTTAAGCCATGCCGCAATGCATTGAGAGAGACAATTTTCTTTCCTTCTTCGGTGCGGGGGCCGGTGGAATACTGTGCGTTTTCCTGGTTGGCTGCGATTTGCTGGCTGCTGGTAGACATTGTTTCCGTATCCTTCGGCTTTAGGGGAGCATACGGGAGTGCGCGATTGGGGGTAGAAAAACTGTAAGTTGATGAACCTAAAAGCTAAAAACATTTAGCTGGTGCGGTTACTGAAAGAATGAAATTGGCGTCCCCAGGGGGATTCGAACCCCCGTTACCGCCGTGAAAGGGCGATGTCCTGGGCCGGCTAGACGATGGGGACGTGCAGGCAGGCGGTATTTCCATAGTAGCGTCACGCGGGACTGGCTGCAACTTCAGGGCTGCCCTCTTGATTAACGGACGGTAATCTTGTGGGAATTCACCCTGTATGGAGCGCTACGTGCTTTTATCCCATGCATGTGGAAGCTGAAAGCTGACTGTACCGCCAAGGCCCACAAAAATTTCGAATAGGAGACTTAACAATGATGAATAAATCACTTACGATTGCCGGGCTGATTGTAGCCGGTTTTAGCGCTATCACCGCGACTGTGAAAGCACAGGGGCCGCTTTATGACAAAGTAACTGTGGACCTTCCGTATCGCGTTACGTTGAACGAAACCACCCTGGAGCCTGGCCATTATGTGATTCGCCAGCTGGATTCTCCTGGCGGGGGAAGTCGCGTGCTGCAGATTTTCACCAATAATGGCATGCGGTTGAAAACGTCGGCTCTGACGATCCCGACGCTGGACAATAATACTCCGTCCAGCACGAAAGTGATTCTGCATCACTATGGAAGCGATTACTATTTCGACAAGGTTTGGATTCAAGGTAAAGACTACGGATACGAGTTCCCGCTGCCTTCCGCTGTGAAGAGCCGCGAACGGGAAAAGATGGCTGCTTACACTGTAGCCGCCACCTATGAACAAGCATCCGGTTCATCAACGCAGGCTGGGTCTGCAACTACCGAAGCAGTAACCGATACCACAACGGTTACCACGGCGACACCTGCGCCGGCACCCGCCTTTGTTCCCGCGCCTGTAACGGATAACGTAGTTGTCGCTCAGAATGTTCCGGCACCCGCGCCTGAAGCTGCCTCGGCTCGTTTTTCTTCAGCACCGGTATCAACACCTACTGAAATGCCTCACACGGCCGGTAACTGGCTGGGTTTGCTTTTGGGTGGCGGTGCACTGACTAGCGCTGGCGCGATGCTTCGCCGGTTGCGTTCACGCTCGTAACTGCAAGACTTTTAGCGGATGCGGCTCAGGAGAAATCCGGGGCCGCATTTTTTTTGTTTACGGACACACTGATTATGCGTAAAGCAATTACAATTCTGTCCTGGCTTCTAGTGATTGGTGGTGGGGTTGTGATGTGGCGGGGTGGCTCGGATTATTGGAAATCCGTGAGCGCGCAGAAGGAAGAAGCTCTGCAGTGGGACAACCAGAACCCTGAATACACTTCTCCCGATGAATCGCCTGTGGGGAACACGATGTTTCTGCAGGCTTTGAGCAGGGCGGGTTCGGTACGGCAGGGAAGCAGATATGCGCGGGGGGAATCAATCGCTAAGCTTTCGATCCCACGGTTGAGCACGATTCTGTATGTTCTCGAAGGGACGGAAGACAAAGACCTGAAGCGCGGGCCGGGACATATGGAAGGTACGGTGATGCCGGGCAGCGGCGGGAATTGCGTGATTGCGGGGCATAGAGATACCCATTTCCGCGCGCTGAAGAACATCGCGAAAGGTGATGAGATTGTGGTGCAATCGCGCGAGGGCACTTATAAATATCGCGTGACGGGCACGAGCGTGGTGGCACCGGAGAACACGGATAGTCTGCAACCGACGGCCAAGGGCGTGTTGAATTTGATTACGTGTTTCCCGTTCGATTACGTAGGCTCGGCACCACGCCGGTTTGTTGTACATGCGGACCTGATCCAGTCGTAAACTGGGGCATGTCTCCAGTATTGAAGGAAGAGTTCTACCGCATCGGCAAACTGCCGCCTTACGTCTTCAGCGTCATCAATGAGATGAAAGCGAAGGCGCGGGCAGCGCAGATGGACGTGGTGGATCTGGGGATGGGCAACCCCGACGGAGCGACGCCGCAGGTGGTGGTAGACAAGCTGCGCGAGGCAACTGCAAACCCCCGGAACCATGGCTATTCGGTATCGCGAGGGATCCCCCACCTTCGTGAAGAGATTGTGAAGCGCTATGCCCGGAATTATGGCGTAGAACTGGATGTGGAGAAGGAAGCGATTGTCACTATTGGGGCGAAGGACGCGCTGGCTCACCTACTGTTCGCAACCGTGGGTCCGGGCGATGTGGTGGCGTCACCGAATCCGGCTTATCCGATTCATCAGTACGGCGTGATTATGTCTGAAGGGCATGCCTGCATGCTGCCCATGCCTGATCCGGCTACTTTTCTGCATCATTTAGAAGAGATGTGCACGAGCGGGAAAGCTCCGAAGATTATCCTGATTTCGTTTCCGCACAACCCGACTACTATGTGCGTGGAGCTGCCGTTCTTTGAAGAAATTGTGAAGCTGGCGCACCGGTATGGCTGCTTCATTATTCACGATTTTGCGTATGCCGATATCTGTTTCGATGGCTATAAGGCACCAAGCATTTTGCAGGTGCCGGGCGCGAAGGATATCGCGGTTGAGATTTTCTCGCTGAGCAAGAGCTACAACATGGCGGGGTGGCGCGTGGGCTTTTGTTTAGGGAATCAGCAGATGATTGCAGCGCTGGCGAGGATTAAGAGTTACCTGGATTATGGGGTGTTTCAGCCGATTCAGATTGCGTCAATTATTGCGCTGCGTGAGTGCGAGGAAGACACCAAAAGAATTTGCGCGGAGTATCAGACTAGGCGGGACGTACTGGTGAGCGGCCTGGAGCGGGCGGGGTGGCATGTGGAGAAACCACGTGGATCAATGTTCCTGTGGGCGCCGATTCCGGAGCGGTACCGGGCGGCGGGAAGCCTGGAGTTTGCCAAGACGCTGATGAGCGAGGCGCAGGTGGCGGTATCTCCCGGAATCGGGTTTGGACCGATGGGGGAAGGCTATGTGCGATTCGCGTTTGTGGAGAATGAACATCGTATCCGGCAGGCTACGAGGTCGATACAAAACTTCTTGAGGAAGTAGGCGCGCTACTGGACGTTGACGGGAAGCTTGACGTCGACGGTCTTGGGAGCGAAGCAGGCTTTATCGTTACAGGCTTGGTAGCGGAGTTTGCCCATGATGGTAAGCGGCCCGGGCTTGGCGTTTGCGGGCAACTTGAACTTTGTGGCGAACGTGGATTTGCCGGTGAGGACGGAGAGGGGCTTCGCTTCAAAGGGGAGCTTTAGCATTTCCGGCTTGGGATATTCTACGTCTGCTGTTTCGCCAGCGCCGAGGGTCCACTTGAGGGTGAGCGGAATGAGGTAAGGCTCTGCCGGAGTGTGGCTGTTCATATGAAAGCCTTCGTTCAGGGATGCAGAAAACTTTGCGGTGAAAGCCGACCCTGGCTTTGCGTTGACGGGTTCGGGCGGAGTGACGTTGAGGATGGGGCTATTCTGCGCGAGCAGCAGAAGTCCGCTGAGGCTCGGGAGCAGCATCAAGAACTTTTTCAATTGCATTCTGGAAATCTTCCTTGCTGGCCAAGCCAATGTGTAATTTCGCAATGCGGCCATCGCGATCAATGATGAATGTGGTGGGGAGTGCTTCAATGCCGCCGTACAAATCCGCGGTAGTATCGTTGCCGAGCACGATGGGGTAATTGATTTTCATCTGGTTCGCGAACGGCTTGATGACGCTCCAATCCTCATCGCCGCTGGCGACGCCAAGCACCACCAAGCCGCGATCTTTATACTTGCGCTGGAACTCAATGAACCATGGGATTTCGACTTTGCAGGGGCCGCACCAAGTGGCCCAGAAATCGAGCACCACGGCTTTGCCGCGATAATCGGAGAGCTTGACGGGCTTGCCGGCGGAATCTTTCAGCGTGAAATCAGGTGCCACCTTTCGATCTTTGGTGGGCTTCACGGATTGCGCGCTGGCGGTGCGAGAGGTGGAGCAGCCCGCGACGATCAGAATGAGGAGAAGACTAAGGCTGAGAGCGCGGATCAGGTGGCGGGTCACTCGAGATCACTTCCAGCTAAATTATAGCGGATTGCTTTGGTCCACCATGCAAGGCGGGCTTGCCGTGAGCGCGAACCTAAAGTGATTTCGAGGTGAGGCAGGCGCTGGGTGGAGGCGGCCCAAGCGCCGGTGTCGCAGAAACTTTCAGCACAATACTCGCGCCATTTTCTGCTTCGGCACTGGCGGTCTTGAAGAGTTAATTTTTGCTTGCGCCATTCGGCGGACCAGCCTAGCTCACCTTTTGATTTTTCGGAAAGCAGCAATTGTTCCCAGGAGTGGCGGGTTGCGTTTCCCAGCTTCCACCAGACGAAGTGGAAAAGCTCATGCAGCCATATGCGTTTCAGTTCCGCGGGGTTCTGAAGTAACTCGCTATCAAGTATGATGAGGCGCTGCCGCAGGAAGGAAGCTGCATGGACCGGGGTGCCGCGGCCGGACGTGAGTTTGCCCTGGCTGGCTTGCAGGTTTGCCTGGAGACGAACCCGGAGGAGGAAAGGAGTCAGAACTGAAGAACCGCAATGCGGCCATCGGTGTTCACATCGTCGCCGGTGGCATTCCGGAAATCAGTGGGTACGGTGGGGCGGGCGATGAGGGACATGCCGTGAACTTTTCCGGTGAGCAAAAGGTCGTTCGAAACTTTGCGGCGCTCGAGATCGATGTTGGAATCTATCTTGTGGATGAAAGTCATTTCGCGATCGGAGTAATCGATACCAACATCGTGAGTTGCGCCGCAAAGCCAAACCTGCTGGCCGTGATAGGTATCGGGGCTGTGCCAGATGCGGAGATGATGCCTTGCGGAAAAAGTGTTGTTGGCTTTTTGCAGGACCAAGTCTGGGGGGTGCCCATCGAGCAGGACAATGGAGACGGGGGCTTCTTTATATCCGCGCTGCTCCAGAACGGCGCGAGCGGTTTCCCATTTTGAAATGCCGGAGAGCGATTCGGCACCTACCCAACCTGCCTCATCAAACGCTTGACGGATGTGGTCGAGGCTGCCGATAAACATGAGGTTGGTGACGTCGGAGGGACGCGGCGGATTCGCGGCAGATGTTTGAAATGCCTGATTCAGGACCATTTCGGCTAAGTGGCTATCGTCTGACACAGGCTGTGGAGAAGGCGGGGCAGCGGTTTTTTTGATTGTGAGCGGTTTGAGAAGGCGAAGCGTGAGTTCCGTACCGGCGGCATATTCGATATTGGGATCGGCATTTTTCAGCAGCAGGTTTTTGGCAGTTTCGAGAATTTGCGCCAAGCCCGCTAACCTGCTGTTGCTGAGTTTGCTAAGCCCCTGGTCCATGCGACCGGTTATGGTGTTTTTCGTGCTGATGCCTTCCACGGTTCCGGTTGAGTTAACGGTTTCGCGTGAGTTGTCGATATCGAAGACGCGGGCGGAAATTTTGAATGGGCCAAGATGGGTGAATTCGAGCTTGAGCGAGGCGTTGACCGTATCTGAAGGAGGTCCGACGGCGGTTACGGTTCCGGTGAGCACGGCACCGGCAGGAATGGCGATTCGTTCGGGGAGTTCCACTGGCGCAATCAAGATAGCCTCGACTTTATCTTTCACGCGCGAAGCGGCGGTAGAAACGGGTGTGGTCAAGCGAACTTCGAGAGTAGTGCCGACAGGAATTTCCTCGGCGCTGCCGACCAAAGCGCAGACGAAGAGGACCGCAAGGAGCTTCATTTGCGTTTCTCCACTAATTCGACTGTCGCGCCACTGCGGTCTTGCGCGAGAACCGAGAGTTTGCGGCGGCTTGCCAGATCTGATTCTGAAAGATCGAGCCTTGCGGCAAGCATGAGATCCACTGTCTGATGGGGATTGATTCTTGTGTTTGCGATAAGCGGTGCATTGAAGGCTTCGCCTAGCACGGGGTAGTACGAGAAAAGCGACTTGGTATCGACGCCGGAAACGAGCGTGCCGGGAAACTTGACGCCGTCCTTATCTTCGAGGGAGACGCTCACTTCACGGATCTCTAGAGCAATGTTCGAGCCATTGATGAGGCGGAGATCGAGCACGACCAGGCAGTGTTGCTCATCGACGGGCGCGGAACGCAGTTTGAGGATCTGGCCGGTAGGTTCCAGGCGATCGCCGCTGCGCCAGGAGAGGACGCCGCCGATGATCAGCACTGCCACGGCTAACCCGGCCACCAGCGAAATGACGAACCCCCGATTCATGTAAGCTAGCCGACGATGCGCAGCATGGTTTCCATGGAAATGTGCGCAGCCTGGATTAAGGTGCCGTCGAAGAGATGGGTTTCGAGGCCGATCTGGTAGGCATAACCGTCCTTGTTGAGCTGGGCGATGATGGCGGCCCAATCGAGTTTTTCGGCGGAATCGGGCATGATGCCTTTGCCCTTGAACTGGATGTTGAGGATGCGTTTTTTGGGGAGCAGTGCGTAGCCTTCTGGAAACGGCGGTTCGCGCAGGTGCAACTCATTCTGCGGGTCCCAGTTGAGGCCGACCCACTTTGAGGGCATTAACTCCATCAAGGCGGCCATTTCCGCCGAAGTGCCGACGTTTTGGGAATTTTCGTTCTCCACCAGCATATAGACCTTTTCCTTTTCGGCTATGGGGAGCAGCGCGTTTAGCTCTTCGGCAATGCGGGGGAGAACGGATTTGGGATCGGCCACGCGGGAGCCGGTGAAGATACGGATTTTGTCGCAACCCAGGATTTTTGCGGAGTGGACGGCGTTAGTGAAATCTTCGCGGCGGCGGTCCCAACGTTTCTGCTCGGTTGCGAGGCGGCGGGTGCGGGCTTCCTCGGTTTCCGGGCGGCTGCGCAACGGTTCGGTGCCCGGCCAGCCGAATTTCAGAAGCGGCGTGTTGATGAACGATACTTTGACTCCGGCTTGCGCGAAAGAGGCCGCTGCCTGCTTCAGTTCCGCTTCGGAGCAAAATGCATATTCTCTACCAGGTTTGGCTCCGGGCACATTGCGCAGCTCAATCCACTTCAATCCGTATTGTTTGGCGAAGGCGAGAGACTCTTCAGGCGTGAGCCCGATCTCATCAGTGATAGCGCTGATGCGGGATTTATCAATGCGGCCTTTGGCGAGCGCGGTAAAGGCGGGGGCAAGGGCGGCGAGGCGGAGCAGGTGGCGTCTGGTCACACATAGAATATATCTTGTGGGAAGCCGAGCATGACGCCAGCGAAGACCGGATTACTGATTCATGCCAGCGCAGGGCCGGGGATTCTGCATCAGCTGACGGGTGTGATTGCCACGCATCTGGGGGATATTCTTTCGATCGCGATTCTGGACCAGGGAGAGGTGGATTCGCGCGTCTATTTTGAAATTGTTTCGCCGGCGCTAGACGCGATGCTGGCGGAACTGGCGCTGCTGCCGATTGTCAAAAACGTGGAGGTAGTGAAGAGCCTGGACCGCATTTACGGCAAGCGAATTATCATCATGGGCGGCGGCGCGCAGGTGGGGCAGGTGGCGATTGGCGCAATTTCCGAAGCGGACCGCCACAACATCCGGGGCGAGCATATATCCGTTGATACGATTCCGCTAGTGGGAGAGCAGACGCTGGCGGATGCGGTGCGCGCGATTGCCCGTTTGCCTCGGGCGAAGGCGCTGGTTCTGGCGGGGGCGCTGATGGGGGGAGATATTGAGACGGCGGTGAGAGAGGTTCGGAAGAGCGGACTGCTGGTGATCAGTTTGAATATGGCGGGGAGTGTTCCAGATGCCTCCGACCTAGTGGTGACCGACCCGGTTCAGGCGGGGGTAATGGCCGTGATGGCGGTTGCCGACACGGCCAAGTTTACGATTGGAAAATTGAACCGGCGAATTTTTTAACTACCTAAGTGAAGGGCGTATTCGCGATGCGCGCCGGTGGAATCGGCAATGCGAACATAATATTGTCCTGGAGCGAGTTGTGACTTCACGATTACGTGAGTGTGCCCGGTCTGGACTGACGACGCAGCACCAGACCAAACTTCCTTGCCATCTGAATTCACAATCTGAATACGATTTTCCGGGCTGGGGGCAAGGTCACGCGTGTCCAAATCTAAATCCAAAGCGCTTCCGGCCTTAGCGCTAGGCATCGAGCCTCCGCGGGTGGCACTCAGCGCGACAGCCAGCGGGGCCGCCTCCGGGTTCATCTGATGATTGGCGACGACGCCAACAATTCCGGCGACGGCAACTGCGGCCGTGGCCCAGACAGGAACCGGCATCTGGAAATATTGCCGCAGATCCCATCGTGAAGCAGCCGCCGCGGGCTCGGGTGCAAGGAGCGCGGAACGCATTCCCCGTAGAAAACTATCCGTATCAGTAACTCTGTTCTGGCATTCGGTGCAGACCAGCAGATGATCCTCGAAGACGTCCAACGGATCGCCAGCGAGTTTGTTCATACAGTACGACTCCAGGATTAAATCATCCGGGTGACCAGCTTGCAACATGTATTTCCCTCTTGCTGCCATAGTGTGACTACCTGGAAATTTTCTCAATTATTTTATAAAAAAAGACAATTATCCGAATAGCGCAGTATTGCGGCTGGCGAGCTTGCGTTTGCCCAGTTCGCCAAACCGAGCTTTAGCGCGGCTTTTCAATAGGCGAAACTGGGTTTCCGTGAGGCTCATCTCTTTGCAGATTTGTTCCTGAGATTCTTCGTGCAGGTAGAAGCGTGTGAGGATTTCACGATCGCGGCGAGAGATCCCTTTTAACACCGTGGCGGCAATTTGTTCTTCCTGTCGGCCGATAGCTTGAATCTCGGGATTGGATCCGCGATCCGACAAGGGGCCAGTGGCATCCAGATCGACCTGCTGCTTGCGAGTCTGGACGTTCACATCGATCTGCCCGGCAATCTGTCTTCGAACAATCGTGCGGACAAAGCCCATCAGCCGTTCCGGTTCACGCAATTCGCCTTTACGGATTGCTTGAACGACTACCAGGAAGCAATCGTGCATGCGATCGTCAAGATCCTGGGGACCGAGCTGCCGGCAGAGGTAGAACCGGATACCGCGCGAGAACACGCGGTAAAGTTCTTCCATGGCAGCATCTTCGTTCGCCTGGATACGGCGGACCAGATCGACCCAATTATAGACGGGCTGGCCGGAAGGATTCGAGGATTGGGACTGATCCTGCGAGGCCTCCTGATTATTGCTGACCGAAGATATTCCAACAGTCTCCAGGCACTCTTATTAATTGCTCTTTTACAAACAAAGTCAAATATTAATCGGTTCCGGTTAAAAAATAGCTTGCCCAAAATTGCGGTTTAGCGCGCCAGCCGCCTTCCTGAATAGTTTTTTGATAGGCAAATAATAAAGCAAATGCGGGACCCTTTTCTGGAGATTCATTTAATTTTCTGTAGAAATGCACAAAGAACTGGCCATCATCATCAGGCCCGGGCCACCTGGTTGCCAACACATTCGCGGCACCGGCCGCGATCCAGGCGCGAGTAAGGCCCATCAAACCGGAAGCAGGCCGAATTTCACCCATCCCGGAACTACAACCATTGAGTACTACAAGCCCGGTGGTGATTCGCCTGGCGGAAATTTCAGCAGGGGCGAGAAACTCGGCCCTGCCTGCGGAGTCCATGCTAAGGGCGATCCATCCGGTGTGCAATTGATCATTTGCTTCCAGAATGTGCGTGGCAAAGTGAATTATGGAGGGATTACGGGCCACCTCAGCCCAGAGGTGTTCGCGCGATGCCGACGCGCCCGTAAGGATTACATTTCCGGGGTGGTTCCAGGCACTGGAGACGGCGTGAACCTCATCGGCTGCCGCCCACAGGCGCGCGAAGTGAAACGATGGGCCCGTCTGGACCCAGTCGTCTGCCGAAACGAACCCATTTTCAGTAATCAAGGGCGCGCGATGCCAGCGGGCATCCGCTCGATTGTAAATAGGGTCGCCTAAGCCAAGGAGAGACGCATGAAAATCCGGCCGACGTAAGGATGAGGCGAACATTAGTGCGCCAGGCGTGGCTTGAAGGGCGTGGGTGGCGCCTAGGTAAACCGGTTTTCCATCCGCAAATCGAATGACGAGTGCGGACATAGGCAGAGAAAATAATTCCTGATCCAAAGAAAAGAGCCATCTTTCCGGTGAGGTGAACTGCTCCGGCAGGCCGCCAAACAGCAAGTTATACAGCGTGGCGCCATTCTGTTCCGCGCAAGGCGCACCGCGACGCACGCATTTCTGAAAAACGTGAATCTGACTCTCAATATCAGCGCGGGCGGGCAACGGGAAAACGGCTATCTCGTTTTTTGTGACGGCCCACAGCCATGATGACTCGTCACCTAATTGAAAGCTGAGCAGGACAGTGCCGGAATCAAGTTTTTTTTGTGTTGAAGCGGCCGCCGGTTCAAGGGCGGAGATGGTGGGTACGCCGGATGCGGCTTCGAGTTCATCCAACACGGCGCGGAGTTTCGCGATTGTATGGCGGATTTCAGGCGAATCCTGCTGCATGGCAGCCCGTTCCCCGTCCTGGAGCTGTGACAAAGTCTCTCCGTAACGGGCGGGTAATTTGTTATGCCATCCCGTTTCGCGTTCCGCCAGAGCCCGCAAACTGGTGGCGCGGTTCTCTTCAGCGGCCTGGAATGTTTCTTTCGCCAGACTTACGCCATTGCTGGCGGCATAACGATTTCCTACATCGATATAAAGTGAATATAGATCCGATAATGCAGTTTCCGCGCTGGTGCGGTTGGCATCATTGGCAACAACTTCAGTCCGCCAGTCGCGAGCCAATTCCACGGCTTTTCCGAGATTTTCCCAAGCTTTTTTAAAATCGCCGGATTTCGCGAGTAATTGACCCCGGGCAAAATAAATATTCCAGGAAGGCGTTACATTACCGGGATTTTTTATTTCCTCGATCGCGGAATCGAGCAGGGCGGCAGCATCGCGGGGCCGCCCCTGTTCAGAACGCAAACTTGCGAGGTGGTAAAAGGAGCTGCCGAGATCCGCCGACTTGAACATTTTTCGGAGCCGCAGAGATTCGGTAAGGGCGCGGTCGGCTTCCGGGAGTCGATGCTCCACGGTGTAACGGTAGCCAAGATAATCCAGAGCCCATGCCGCAGTGTTGGTGTCGCCTGCGCGGAATGCCCAGTCCACAGCGCGGCGAATCAGGGGCTCGGCTTTTTGCAAATCGTGTTGTTCCGCTAAAATCTGGGCCATGGAAATGACCACCCGGGCGTACTGGGGATGCTCCTCACGTAAGACCGCGAGCGCCCGCTCACCGGCTTGCGTAGCTCCGGCGTTATTGCTCATTTGCATGTAAAGAGAGGCAATATTCGCGTTCGCGGAGGCAATAAAATCGCGGTCGCCGGTTTTTTCCGCGGCGCGCCTAGCCCGTTCCATTGTGGATAAAGCGTCCTGATAACGGAAGATTACTAATTGACAGCCGCCTGCATTAATTAATGATTTGGCGACCATTTTGAAATCGCCCAAAGCGGTGGCACGTTCGGCTGACTCTAGATATAGAGGAATTGCGTCGGCGACATGGTGATCGGAATAAAGCAAATACGCTTTATGAGCCGACCGGTGAAGCATTCTGTTATCAGATATTTTTTGTTTTGAGAGTTTGGGGCGGGCTTGCTGACATGCGGAGAAGATTACGGTTAGCGCGAATACAACAACGGATACAGAGGCGACTTTCTTTGGATAATTGGTCAAAAAAAGCCTGGCTTCCTTGGTAATTACCGGAGTATATCACCAAGGAAATACCAGTTAATTGGAAAACCTTTTCAAAGAGTTTTCCTTCGGATTTGCGATTAGCAGTGTCGCGCGCCTGTGTACGCGCCGGCGTTACAAACTAACTAAAACAGGTCGGGGATGATAATTACGACAGGTCCGAAACCCATATAGTCCTTTCCGGCCCCCTTCGACAGACAGGAACCTTCTGCCCGGAGGTTAGCAGGCAACAACAAATAAACGCCTTCAGAATCTAGGTAATCCATTCATATGAAAGCTCTTAGGCATTATTTTTCGGCTGTGAATGCGGTTTGCCGGGTGCGCCTGTTTTGCAAATGCCAGGCTTGAAGAAGCGCTATGCGCCATTACGCTAAACTTCAAGCGTGTTCCAATTTCGTAGATTTTCATGCCTGCTTTTAGGGGCGTGGCTGGCCGGCAGCGTTTTGATGGACTTGGTCGCAATACAGAATTTTAAGTCGGTTGACCGGTTTCTGGCTGACACGGGTATCAGGGCCGCGGAGGATGTGCACACATTGGGGAAAGCAGAAACGCGAGTGCTGTTGCGGCACTTGGTGGGAGAGCAGAACCGATTTTACTTTGAGCAGTGGGAATGGATTCAGCTCGGCTTAGGTTTGTCCCTGTTACTGCTGCTAGTTTTTGGAAGCCGTCCCCCCACGGTTGCGATTCTACTGTGCGTGGGAATGCTGGGCATTGTGTTGGCGCAGAGGGTTAGGCTGACGCCCCAAATTTCGAACCTGGGGAGAGTGCTCGACTTTACCGCACCGAATCTGGAGAGTGCGGAAAAGAAGACATTCTGGACTTTGCATGGCATCTATTCCTGGGTGGAACTTTTGAAGATTGCGTTAGGTTTGACGATGGCCGGGTTCCTGGTAATTAAGCGCGCACCGGACAAGCAAATGTTCGCGCGCGAGAGCGAACTGGATGGATTGCCGGCCGAGCCCAAGGCCGGGACCTAAGGAATGGACAACCGCAGAATGTGCCCGCACTGCCGGGCTTTCATCACGGCTGCCGACCGCACGTGCCCCTACTGTGGTGAGGTGATCCACGCGCGCGCGGTGGATCGCGCAAGTGCATCGGATCTGCTGGTGGGCTTCATCCCGAGCGCCCGATTTGTGACGGTGGTGATCATTATGGTCAACCTGGCATTCTTCGCCGGGGACCTGTTGAAGGGATCACGGGTGCTGACGGAGGCGGGGGCCGAATCGGGAGTGCTAGTGATTGGATACCGGCAATGGTACCGATTGGTGACCGCAGGGTATCTTCATGGCGGGCTGCTTCACATCGGCATGAACATGTGGGTGCTTTACGATTTGGGGGCTCAGGTGGAAGAGGTATATGGCCCTGCGCGCCTGTTTGTGATCTATACGCTGGCGACAGCGCTTGGTTTTGCGGCAAGCGCTTATTTTCATCCTGCTGTGCCATCGTTGGGTGCTTCGGCAGGATTGTTCGGGCTGATTGGGGCGATGATCGCACTGGGAGTGCGGAACTACAACGGAGTGGGCCGATCGATTCGCGCGGTTTACGTACGCTGGGCCATTTACGGACTGCTGTTCGGATTGTTGCCCGGAGTGGATAACACCGCACATATAGGGGGGCTGGTAGCTGGCTTCGCCGCTGGCTATTTTGCAGAGACACCGGGACCGGCAAAGGCGACACTGGAACAGGTCTGGCGGGCGGCGGCAGGGGCCTGTTTACTGGTTACTATTTATTGTTTCTACCAGATGTATTTACATATTCCCGTAAGCGCGGTATCAGCTTTGGGTTATAGACTCTAACAATGCGAATGTTGGCCGTGTTAGTGGGGCTGCTGGTCTTGATGGGAGCCGGTGCAGAAGCGAAGCGGGTGAAGACACCGAGGTCCGCCAATGCGCGTGCGTTTGGTGAGACGCACAAGAGCCACGGGAAGCACGACGGGCAGAAGGTGAAAGTACGGAAGAAGCGCGAACGATATAACTAGCGTTTAGCGGCTTAACACTTGAATTGCGGCAAGGCAGAACGCGGGCAGATCTTCCGGCTTGCGGGAAGTGACAAGATTGCCATCGACTACGACTTCTGCGTCTTCCCAGAGCGCCCCGGCATTTACCACGTCGTCTTTGATGGAGAAGAAAGAGGTAGCGCGTTTTCCTTTTAGCACGCCCGCAGAGCAGAGGACCCAGGGACCATGGCAGATAGCTGCCACCAGTTTGCTCGCGGCACTAATATCGCGGACGAACTGTAGTGCTTGCGGGTGGCGGCGGATGTAATCGGGCGCGAACCCGCCCGGCGCGATGACGCCGTGAAATTCGGTAGCCTGTGCGGCATCGTAAGCGAAGTCCGCTTTGACCGGGTAGCCGAGCTTGCTGGTATAGGTCTGTCCGGCAACGGCCCCGATGGTCACGACTTCGGCGCCCGCTTCCCGAAGCCGCAAGAGCGGATACCAGACTTCCATTTCCTGATAGAGGTTATCGACGAGGAGTGCAACGCGTTTGCCGGAAAGGCTCATTAGGAAGGTTCCTGATTTTGAAGTTCTATGTCCATAACTTTGTGGAGGCGGCGAACGTGGCGTTCCGCGCCGGAGAATTGCGCCTGCAGGAAGGTGCGGACCAGTTCGAGGGCGAGTGAAGGGCCGACGATGCGCGCGCCGATGCAAAGGGTATTGACGGAATCGTCTTCGACAACCTGGTGGGCGGAGAAAGTATCGTGGCAGGTGGCGGCGCGGATGCCTCGGAATTTGTTGGCGGCGACGCAGATACCGGCACCGCTGCCGCAGAGAAGGATAGCGCGGTCGGCGCGTTTTTCGGTGATGGCATGAGCCGCTTTTTCAGCGTAATCGGGGTAATCGACAGGGTCTGTCGAGTGAGTGCCTAAATCGAGCGGTTCGTGCCCCAATTCCCGCGCCGCATTGAGCACGGATGCCTTCAGGGGAAAGCCCGCGTGATCGGAGGCGACGGCGATGGTCATTGGTAGAAGTTTAGCGCGGGCGCGGGATGTTATTCTACGCACGAAGAGAGACTGAATCGCGGTGGACGAACCCGGAAGAACGCAACTCAAGCACTTGCTGGCAGGCCAACGGAGTGATCTGACGTTAGATCGGGCTGCGCTGGTACTGGCAACGATCGAATACCCGGGCTTACCGATGGAGGCGAGTTTAAGCACCTTGGATGTTCTTGCCGGAGAGGTTCGCGACCGGACCAGGAACGCGCAGAACGGGCATGAATTTATCAGTGCGACGAACCAGTTTCTGTTTCACGAAATGGGATTTCGCGGGAATGCGGAAGATTATTACAATCCGCATAACAGTTGCCTGAATGCGGTGTTGAAGCAACGCTCCGGCATTCCGATTTCTCTTTCCGTAATGTATCTGGAAATTGCGAGGCGGCTGGAAAAGCCGGTGTTCGGCATTGGGCTTCCGGGGCACTTCCTGGTGCAATATAACGACGGGCACTATGCGACGTTTATCGATCCATTTCAGGGCGGCGTGCTTTTGAGCGCCGAGGAATGCTACCAGATGGCGAGCGTGAAGTATCCGGATCCGCGCGTATTGCAGCCCGTGGACAAGCGCCAGATTCTGTTTCGCATGATTAATAATCTGAGAGGGATTTATTTCTCGCGGCGGCTGTACCGGAAGGCGCTGCAGGTTATGGATCTGTTGGTAGATGCGACTCCGGAGTTGGCCGATCATTATAAGCAACGCGCGCTGCTGCACCTGCAATTACAGCAGATGGGACTGGCGCGGACGGATCTGGAGCGCTATTTGCAGATGGTGCCGGATGCGGAAGACCGCGCGGAACGGGAAGCGCAGATTCGGACGGCAGTACGCTGGCTGGCCTCGCTGAATTAGTCATGGTATCCGCAGCTACAGCTATTTCTCAAGGGCGTCAAGCTCGTGACAGTGGAAATTTCCGTACGGCTCGCGCACACTATGGCGAGGCCGCCAGAATCTATAACGATCAGAACGACACCCTTGCTTACGCGCACACCATCCGCCACATCGCAGATATTTTTCGACAAGAATTCAATCTTGGTGAAGCCAAGCCTTTATACGAGCAGGCTCTGGAGCTATACCGGAACGATCTGAATACAAAGCTCCTTGACCTTGCGAATACTGTCAGGCCCTACGCGCTTCTGAATGAAGAACAAGGCAATTTTTCGTTAGCAAAGGTGCTCTGGCAGGAGGCTAGAAATCTTTATGGCTCACTTCGTATCGAAGCAGGCGTTTCCGAGTGCGACGGACATATCAGCCAACTAAGTAATCCTGACGCATAATTTGGTTCCTGTGGAATTTTCAGCCAGGGATGCGAACCGAAGCGGTGCCGCGCTGCATCGGACACGTTGATGAAATACAAATTACTCGGTAACAGCGGGCTGCGGGTTTCAGAGTTGTGCCTGGGCACCATGACATTTGGTGACGATTGGGGCTGGGGCGCGGCGGCGGACGTGAGCCGGAAGCAGTACGACCTTTTTCGGGAAGCGGGGGGAAACTTTATCGACACCGCCAACCTGTACACCAATGGAACCAGTGAGAAATTACTGGGCGAGTTCCTGGGCGCGGACCGGGGCAGCGTGGTGCTGGCTACAAAATATACAAATTCGATGGCGGGCAAGGACCCGAATGCAGCGGGCAACCATCGCAAGAACATGATGCAGGCCGTGGAAGCGAGTCTGAAGCGATTGAAGACCGATTACATCGATCTGTATTGGCTGCACGTTTGGGATTTTCTGACGCCGGTGGAAGAAATCATGCGGGCGTTTGACGATTTGGTGCGCCAGGGAAAGATTCTGTATGCGGGCATTTCCGACGCGCCGGCATGGCTGGTATCGCAGGCGAATACACTGGCGGAGTTGCGGGGCTGGACGCCGTTTATCGGTCTGCAGGTGGAATACAGCCTGATTGAGCGGACGCCGGAGCGCGACCTTTTGCCAATGGCGGAGGCGATGGGGATTGGCGTCACGGCGTGGTCGCCGTTAGCATCGGGGATACTGACTGGGAAATATCATGGCGAGAAGAAAGATGAGGGTGGACGGCTTTCGAGCCCAATGATGGCGGGATGGTCGCAGCTTGATGACCGGAAGAAACGTGTGGTGGAAGCCGTGCTGGCGACGGCAAAAGAGATTGGCCGGCCGCCGGCGCAGGTGGCTTTGAGTTGGGTGCGGCAGCAGGGTCCGGTTGTGATTCCGATTATCGGCGCGAGCAAGGTGGAGCAGCTTCGGGACAATATTGCGTCGCTGGAACTCACGTTGGAGGAAGGACACTTGAAGAAGTTGAATGAGGCGAGCGCGATTGAACCGGGCTTTCCGCACGATTTCTTTACGATGCCTATGGTACGGACGTTTATGTACGGCGGCCTTTACGACCAGATTGAGAAGCCCAAGCGCTAAACAACTGGCTATTCAGTTGCGAATATGTAAGATGTGATCACGATTCCCGACGAGGCGGCTGCTGAGCTGGAGATTGGCGGCCGCCTTGTGAAGCTGACGAATTTGCAGAAGCTTTTCTGGCCGGAATTAAAGATTACTAAGCGCGACATGTTGCAGTATTACGCCGATATCTCGCCCGTGCTGGTGCCGCATCTGGCGGACCGCGCGATGGTGATGAAACGATATCCGAACGGTGCCGCGGGCGAGTTTTTTTTTATGAAACGAACGCCACCAGGAGCGCCGGAATGGCTGCGCACCTGTGAGATTCAGCATGCTTCTGGTAATACGATCAGTTTTCCGGTGATTGATGACTTAGCCGCTTTGCTGTGGGTGATCAACCTGGGCTGCATCGATCTAAACCAGTGGTATGCGCGGTGCGATGACGTGAACAGTCCCGATTACCTGCACTTCGATTTAGACCCGACGCCAGGGGCGAAGTTGAAACAGGTGCTGCAGACGGCTTGCGCGGTTCACGAGGCGCTGGACGCTTTGGGAATTCCGAGTTACCCGAAAACGACGGGTTCGCGCGGGATTCACATCTATGTGCCGATTGAGAGAGGCCCGGTGCAAAAGCAGGTGTGGAGTTTCGCAAAGGAATTTGCGCGCACCATGGCTGCCCGGCATCCGGAGTTGATTACTGCGGAATACAAGGTTGCCAAGCGCCCCGAGAAGCACGTGCTGGTGGACTATAACCAGAATGCCTGGGGCCGTACGCTGGCTTCCGTGTACTCAGTGCGTCCGACGCTGAAAGCAACAGTTTCCGCGCCAGTGACTTGGAAGGAAATTGAACATGGATTCCACTTGCGGGATTTCACGCTTCGCAATATGCCCAAGCGTGTGAAGGAAGTAGGGGATTTGTTCAGCCCGTTAGTGTTGGAGCAGAAACGGTTCAAGCTGGAGAAGTTGCTGAAATGAAACTGCCGATCATGCCGCCTTATCTGCCCATGGAGGCGTCTACCGCGGCGGAGATCCCAGAAGGAGTTGAGTGGCAGTATGAGCCGAAGTGGGATGGCTTCCGCTGCCTTGCTTTTCGGGACGGCGATCAAGTTGAGCTGCAATCGAAAGCGGGAGAGCCGCTGGCGCGGTACTTTCCGGAAGTGGTGCAGGCTGTGCTGTCGCTGAAAGCTACGCAATTCGTGCTGGATGGCGAGATTTTTCTGCCCTCATTCGACAACCTGCTGCAACGGATTCATCCTGCGGCGAGCCGCATTGAGAAGTTGAGCCGCGAAACGCCCGCAACTTACGTGGTCTTCGATTATCTGGTGGATGCGCACGGAGAGTTGCTGGCAGGGCAACCATTGCGGGAGCGCCGGCGCGCGCTGGAGGGCTTCGCGGCGAAGTTTTTTGAGGGCCAGGAAAAAATTCAACTCTCGCCCGCAACCTGCGACGTGGCGGTGGCGAAAGACTGGCTGGCAAGCGTCGGCGTGAAGCTGGACGGCGTGGTGGCGAAGCGTCTGGACCTTCCTTACGAAAGCGGCAACCGCGAGGGCATGGTGAAGGTGAAGAACCTGCGCACGGCGGATTGCGTGGTGGGCGGCTTCCGCTACGGATCAAAGGAACGGCTGGTGGGATCTTTGCTGCTGGGGCTTTACGATGATGACGGATTGTTGCACCACGTCGGCTTCTGCTCCGCGCTGACCGCGGCTGAAAAACCGGAACTGACGTTGAAGTTGGAAGCTCTGCGTGGAGCACCGGGGTTCACGGGCCGCGCACCGGGTGGGCTCAGCCGCTGGAGCACGGAGCGTTCCACCGAGTGGGAGCCACTGAAGCCTGAACTGGTGGTGGAAGTCCGCTACGACCATTACAGCGGTGGCCGGTTCCGGCATGGCACTAAGCTGATGCGGTGGCGGCCTGACAAATCGCCTTCGCAGTGTACGCTTGCGAGCCTTACTGGCGCCAGTTCCGCAGCGTCTTCGCCCGCGCCCAAAAAGCGCCGACAATCGCGAGCGTAGCGGCCCCGCCGAAAACGACGGAAGGCACCAGGCCCAGCCATGCGGCGGCCAGACCGCTTTCCACCGCGCCCAATTGGTTCGAGCAGCTAATGAAGATATTGTTGACGGCGAGCACACGTCCGCGCACATGATCTGGCACTTCGGTTTGCACCAGGGACTGGCGCAGAACAACGCTGATGTTATCGAACGCGCCGGTCAGGACCAGCATCGCGAAGGAGAGCCAGAAAGAACGTGACACGGCGAACACAAGAGTCGCCACGCCGAAACCGGCAACAGCCCACAACATGGCTTTTCCGGCTTTCTGAAAACGAGGCAGATGCGCGGTGGCGATGGCCATGGAGACAGCACCGATCGCGGGTGCCGCGCGCAGCCAGCCTAAGGTATGCACACCGCCATGCAGAATTTCCACGGCGTAGATGGGCAGCAGTGCCGTGGCACCTCCGAACAGCACGGCAAAGAGATCGAGACTGATGGCTGGCAGGATCAGCGGGTTACGCCAGACGAAGCGGACACCATCGGCGATGGCTCGCAACGCTGGGGGCTTCACATCGGTCGTGCCCGGGGGTGCGGCACGGAACCGTAGCAGCCAGAAGCAGAGAAATACGACGAAGGCGCAACATGCCTGAAGCGTGTAGACCAGTTTGCTGCCGCCGATTGCCAGCAGTGCCCCGGCCAGCGCGGGGCCGCTTACGGACGCTAGTTCCTGCACGCTGCTGTTCCAGGCAATCGCGTTACGTAAGACTTCCGTGGGCACAATCAACGGCAGGGCGGCCAAGCGCGCGGGGCCCTGGAAAGCGCGCGCGGTGGCGGCAAAGAAAAGACAGGTGTAAATCAGGAAGACAGAGCGTGTGCCGAAAGCCAGCACGGAACTGGCCGAGATGAACACCACTTGGCTGAGCAGCATGGTGCGACGGCGGTCATAACGGTCGGCGATGTGGCCGGCGAAGAGCGCAAACAGCAGAAACGGGACCACCTGGACCAAGCCCACGTTGCCGAGAACGGCCGCGGAGTGGGTCGCCAGGTACAAATCCCAACTGACGGCGACCCACAACATTTGCAAGCCGATAGTGGAGAACAGATTTGCCGCGGCAAGAAAACGGTAATCGGGTGAACGGAAGGCGGCGTAAGCGTCCAAGTATCAGCTTCGCCCATTGCCGTTAATTCGGCTACCCTGAAACAAGTGCCGACTAATCAAGTGAACCCGCAAGCTGATCCCAAGCTGGAAGAGCTTTGCATCAATACGATTCGAATTCTGTCCGCGGACGCGGTGCAGCAGGCAAATTCCGGGCATCCTGGAATGCCGATGGGTGCTGCCGCCATGGCGTACACGCTGTGGGCGCGCTTCTTGAAGCACAATCCGAAAGACCCGCTGTGGGCCGATCGCGACCGGTTCGTTCTGTCGGCCGGGCACGGCTCCATGTTGCTGTACAGCCTGCTCCATTTGACCGGTTACGATTTATCGCTGGAGGATGTGAAGAATTTCCGGCAGTGGAAGAGCAAGACGCCGGGGCATCCGGAACGCGGGCATGCACCGGGCGTAGAAGTTTCGACGGGTCCGCTGGGGCAAGGTTTTAGCAACGGCGTGGGCATGGCTATGGCGGAACGCTGGCTGGCGGCGCACTACAACAAGCCCGGGCACCAAATTGTGGATCACCATACTTACGCAATTTGCGGCGATGGCGACCTGATGGAAGGCATTACGGCGGAATCGGCGTCGCTGGCGGGGCATTTGCGTCTGGGCAAGCTGATCTACCTGTATGACCAGAACCACATTTCGCTGGCCGGGGCGACAGACCTGACGTTTACGGAAGACGTGGCGCGGCGCTTTGAGGCTTACGGCTGGCATACGCGGCATGTGCTGGATGGCAACGATTGCGACGACGTGGCGCGGGCGATTGAAGAAGCGCAAATGGAGCAGCACCGCCCATCGTTGATTCTGGTGCGGACGCATATCGGGTTCGGGAGCCCCAAGAAGCAGGATACGTTCGGTTCGCACGGTTCGCCCCTGGGTGAAGAAGAGTTGCAGGCGACCAAGAAGGCTTTGGGCTGGCCTACGATGGACAAGTTCTTTCTGCCGGCTGAAGCGGTCGCGGAATTCCGCAAGGCTGGGCCGACGGGCGAAGAAAAGCAAAAGACCTGGCAGGATGGCTTCAACGCGTATGCCAAAAAATTTCCAAAAGAAGCGGCTGAGTTTCAAAGCGTCATGGCAGGTAACTTGCCGGACGATTGGGCCGCGGATCTACCGAAGTGGAAGCCCGAAGACAAGCCGCTAGCGACGCGTGTGGCAGGCGGGGAAGTTCTGAATGCTTTGGCGAAGCGCATCCCGAATATCATTGGCGGTTCGGCGGATCTGAACCCTTCCACCAACACGGCGCTGAAGGGTATGGGCGATTTTCAACCTGCTGAATTTGCGGGGCCAGGTACGGCAGGCGCAGTGGGTGGTGAGTGGGGTTACACGGGCCGAAACCTGGCTTTTGGCGTGCGCGAACATGCGATGGGAGCGGCTGTTAACGGCATTGCGGCTCATGGCGGCATTATTCCGTTTAGTGCCACGTTCTTCGTGTTCTCCGATTACATGAAGCCCTCGGTGCGCCTGGGCGCGATCATGGGGCTCAAAATCATTTATGTGTTCACACATGACAGTGTGGCAGTGGGCGAAGATGGTCCGACGCATGAACCCGTGGAGCAGTTGGCAGGTATCCGCGCCATTCCGGGGCTAACAGTAATTCGGCCGGCCGATGCGAATGAGACGGCGGAAGCCTGGTCTTACGCGATTCAGCATCACGGTCCGTCATCGATTATTCTGTCGCGGCAGAACTTGACGGTTCTGGATCGCAGCAAAGCGGTGGGCAAGCTGGAGCAGGGCGGCTACATCGTTCAGGATGCGGAAGGCGGAGCGCCGGACGTAATTCTGATCGGCACTGGCTCTGAGGTGGGGCTCTGCGTGAAAGCTGCGGCCAAGCTGAAAGAGTTCGGCGTGAAAGCGCGCGTAGTGAGTTTGCCGTGCTGGACGTTATTCGCGGCGCAGGATGAGTCGTATCGCGAGCAGATTCTTCCGAAAGCCGTGAAAAAGCGCGTCAGTGTGGAAGCGGGCGCGACGCTTGGGTGGGAACGCTTCACTGGCGACGAAGGCGTCTGTATCGGGATCGATCACTATGGCGCTTCTGCTCCTGGGGACACCATTATGAAGGAGTTTGGGTTCACGGCCGAACATGTTGCGGCAAAGGCGCTCACGATTTTGGGGCGCGCTGATGACGCCGCTAAGGTGGAAGGCGGCGGCGAGACAAACGTCGCGCCCACATCGCCGAAAGAGGGCCATTCGTGAGCCTGCGCTAACAAATCTGCTAGACTAGCTCAAAAGTTCTTAGTGGTCCCCGAGCGACCCTCTGCCAAGCGCGCAGATCCTTTGCTTCACACTTCAGCTTAAGGGGATCTACCATGTCTCGCATTCGGGGTCTATTCGTAGTAGTTTTGCTTGCCGCTTTGGCGCAAGCCCAAACGTTTCGCGGCGGAAGCGGCACTGTAACCGATGCTACCGGTGCGGCTATTGGTGGCGCGGCAGTTAAGGCAACCAACACGGCTACTGGACTTGTAAAGGAATCCGTCACCACCGGTTCCGGTGAATTTACTTTCCAGGATCTGCCGTTGGGGCCGTACCAAGTGTCTGTCGTGCAGCCGGGCTTCGAATCGGCACGCGTGGACGGCATAAACGTAGAAGTCAGCAGGATTGTGACTGTCCCGGTGAAGCTGGGTGTGGCGACTCAGGCATCGCTGGTGGAAGTGGCTGCTTCGAACGTAAATATTGAGACCACGAGCGTGATGCTTGGGACGGTGATCCCGACGAAGGCGGTGCAGGACATTCCGCTCAACGGGCGCGATTTTACGCAGTTGGTCAAGCTGGTGCCTGGCGTGAATGGCGCGGGCTCGATCAACGGCACACGGACTTCGCAAAATAACTGGCAGATTGATGGTGCCGACAATAACGACCTGTGGCATAACTCAGCCGCAGTCAATCAGGGCGGCGTTTCAGGCGTTGCCGGAACCATTCTGCCCATTGATGCCAGCGATCAGTTTTCCGTGACCAGCAACGGTACCGCCGAGTTCGGGCGCAACGGTGGCGGTGCCATCAACATGGTAATTAAGAGCGGCACCAATGCTCTTCACGGCAGCGTTTATTACTTCAACCGGAATGACGCGCTGGCCGCGAAGACTCCCTTCGCGCCCGCGAATTCTTCCACACCCAAGCTGAAGAACAACCAGTTCGGTGCTTCCGTAGGTGGCCCGATCATTCACAACAAGACGTTTTTCTTTCTCACTTACGAACGGCAAAAGCTGATTGTCGGCAACGGCACCAATGCCACGGAACCTTCAGGCGCGTACGTGGCTGAAGCAACAGCGGTTTTGAACCGGTATAACGTCGCGACCAATGTGGTGTCGACGAATGTTTTATCGCTCTGGCCCGCGCGCGGACGAACTGGTGCGGCCACCTCACCCAACTTCTTCTCAACCGATAACTCGTTGGACTACTCAGACAATGGCATCGCCAAGATCGATCACACGTTCAATGACCGGCATTCTGTGTCCGTTCGCTGGTTCGCGGGCACAGGTTCTCAGACGGCGCCGAATGGTTCCCCTTATCACGAGTATTACCAAGTTGCCCCGAGCCGGATGCAGAACTATTCGGCGGTTTACAATACCGTGCTTTCCAGCCGCGCGGTGAACCAGGTGCTGGCGGGCGTGAATTACTTCAAGCAGACTTTCAATGATTTCGAGACTGGCTATAACCCGCCCGCGCTGGGGTTGAACACCGGCGTGACTAACACCACGCTGCTGGGTGCGCCCTCGATTACCATCAACGGGTTCGATTCTGTTGGGCTGACGCAGGCGTCAGGCCGGATTGATACGACGGGTCATATTCTCGATACGTTCACGTACACTTTGGGTCGTCACCAATTACGCGCTGCCCTCGAATTCCGACGCTCGCGCGGCGACGTTTTCTATCAGCGCAACAAGCGCGGCACATTCTCATTCGACGGCTCGCAAGGGCCCTGGGCTAAGGATGCCACGGTGTCCTCCATAGACAAAGCGCTGGCCGATTTCCTTGCTGGATACGTGGCTTCCGCTTCCATCACACGCGGTAATCTGCAGCGCAATTATTACAGCAATGCGTACACCTGGTTTGCGCAGGACACGTTTCAGGTAAACCCGCATTTGAATTTGAATTACGGAATCAACTGGGTGTATCAGGCACCGTTCTCCGACCCGACAAACCGCATCTCCACCTTCATTCCGTCGAAAGGTATTGTGTTTGCGGGTAAAGATATCGATACTCTATGGCCGCGCGATTTGAACAACTTCGCACCGCGTTTTGGATTCGCCTACCAACCCAAGGTTAACGGCAAGATGGTGATCCGAGGAGGCTATGGAATCTTCTACGATGTGCCAAACCTGAACGCGTTCGCAGATAACCGGCCGCCGAACTCCGGTGCCTTCGGCATCAACGCCAACCCCGCCGGGAGCGATCCGGTATTTGCCATCAGTCGCTCCAACTTCACGCTCGTGCCGAATCAGCCGATCTTCGACAGTGCCTCAGGACCATCCACCTTCGGCGTGTTCTCCGTCAACCAGGATTTCCGGAACGCTTACGTGCAGAATTACAATCTGAACGGACAGTATCAGCTTGGCCAATCTACCGTGCTGCAAGTGGGTTATGTAGGCAGCCTAAGCCGCAAGCTCTTGATTGTGCGCGATATCAACCAGCTCCCGACGTCGGCTGCAGGTGCTGCCACCGTGAAAGCGAACCAACAGGTGTTGCGCCCCTACTACGCGCAATATCCGACATTCGGCACAATCAATCAAGTGGAAAGCGTGGGCAATTCGGCTTACAACGGGTTCACCGCTTCTTTGCGAACGTCAAACTGGCACGGCATTATCAGCCAATTTTCTTATACGGGCGGACATGCGGAAGATACGCTCTCGAGTGTGCGCGGACGTAACCCAACCAACAGTAATAATCTGCGCTATGACTATGGAAACTCCGATTTCGACGTGCGACACACTTTCACCAGCTACATCAATTACGCGCTGCCGAAAGCCAACCACGCGAAATTGCTGCTGAACGGATGGCAGGTGAATTCTCTTCTGAGCTTTCACACCGGGCAGCCATTTACGGTGTTCTCCGGCCAAAACGTAAGCGGCACATTTGAAGGCCGCGATCGCGTTGACCTAACGGGCGATCCATTCGCGGGAACCAGCACTCAAATTGTGAACGGCGCGATCCAGTACCTGAACCGGGCGGCCTTCACACAGCCTGCTAACGGAACATTCGGGAATGAGCCGCGCAACAAATACTATGGCCCTGGCTTCGGTACGGTAGATTTTTCTACGTTTAAGAATACAAAGATCACGGAGCGGCTTACCGCGCAATTGCGGATCGAAGTATTCAATTTGTTCAACCGTACAAATCTGCCGCTGCCCAACACTACGCTATCGAGCGGCAGCTTTGGGAAAATTACAGATACTCTGGGCGATTCCATCGGCGCGACCGGTATCGGCAGTGGTGAACCGAGAAACGTCCAGCTCGCATTAAAGCTTATTTTCTAGGCTTTCGGATGCGCACGGTCGTATACAGCCATGATCTCAGTGAGAGAAAGCTGCGTGTATTTCTGAGTCGTAGAAAGCCGCGCGTGTCCCAGCAGTTCTTGAATTGAGCGCAGGTCCGCGCCGTCACTGAGCAGGTGCGTCGCAAAGGCATGGCGCAACGAATGCGGGTGCACGGTGGAATCGCCAATCAGATGCGTGGCGTAGAACTTTACAATGCTGCGCACGCTGCGATCGGTAAGCCGCTTGCCGCGATGATTCAGGAAGAGCGCGAGCTCCGATGTTGGAGCGCTCCGGGCCTTAAGCCAGCCTTCCAAAGCGCTTACTGCCTTGCCGGTGTACGGCACCTGCCGCTCTTTGCGGCCCTTGCCTCGCACGCGCAACCAGTGTTCCGTGTAATCGATATCCGGCAGGTTCAGGCCCACCAGTTCACTTACCCGAAGACCTGCGCCGTAAAGCAATTCCAACATGGCTAAATCGCGCTCTGCATTGGGGCGCTCAAGCCCAGGCAACTGGTCCAGCAGATTGCCGGACTGTTCAGCGGTCATGACAGCGGGCAGCGTTTTCGGCGCTTTGGGCAGGCGCAGCAACTTTGCTGTGTTGGTTGCCAACAAGCCTTCGCGAGTTAGGAAGCGCATGTACATCCGGGCCGCGGAGATATGTCGGCGAATCGTTACCGCGCTGAGGCCTTTCTGATGGAGACCGGCCACCCAGAGGCGCAGATCCAGCAGTGCTGTCTGTTCTGGTAAGGTGGCAAGATCGGCCGCGTAACTGCGGATGGTGTGTGGGCTCGCGTTGCGCCGCTTGAGCTCGTCTATGAACTTCTCAAGCAGTGACGGCATGCAGGCTCTCCAGCGCGCGGCGGCAAATTTCCGCCTGCCGCGCGGGCTTGTCATGACGGAAGCCTTCGACAGGCGGAAACAGATCAAAGGCTATATTGGCTGGCTGATAGTGCTTGGATTCGGCATGGCTGATGTAATGGCACAAACTGCCGAGCGCGCTTTCGCGCGGGAATGCCGCTGGCATGTGGCCGTGAGCGACATCAATTGCATGCACTGCGGCGACAAGGCCGGTGGCAATCGATTCCACATAGCCCTCCACGCCACTGATCTGTCCAGCGAAGAATGTGCGCGGGTTGCTTCGTAACTGCAACGTTGGCGCAAGACAAGCCGGCGCGTTGATATATGTATTTCGATGAATCTGGCCGAAGCGCAGGAACTCAGCTTGTTCCAAACCCGGGATCAGCCGCAGGATACGTTTCTGCGCGCCGAACTTCAGGTGGTTTTGGAAGCCCACTAGATTCCAGCTATCGGCGCGCGCGGTTTCCTGCCGCAACTGCACCACCGCATAAGGACGTCGGCCTGTGCGCGGGTCAGTCAAGCCCATCGGCTTCATGGGCCCGAACCGGAGAGTCTCCGGCCCACGCCGCGCGATTTCTTCAATGGGAAGACAGGCTTCGAAGTACGGCACATCGTCAGGAATGTGGCTCGCCACCGGTTCAGCCGCCCGCAGCGCTTCGAGAAAAGTTTCGTACTCCGTTTTGTTGAACGGGCAGTTCAGATAATCGTCTGTACCGTCCAGCGACTTGCCGTACCGTGAGGCGCGAAACGCGATGGCGAGGTCGATGGAATCGCCCGCGACAATCGGGCTGATGCTGTCGTAGAAGTACAGGCGGTCATTCCCGGTAAGTTGCGCGACGTGCTGCGCGAGTGCATCGCTGGTGAGGGGGCCGGTCGCGATGATCGAGATCGCTTCTGGGTCTACAGAGGTCACTTCGCGGCGATGAATCGTGATGCGAGGGTGGCGCTCTACAATGCCGGTCAGGTACTCAGCGAACAGTGTGCGATCCACGGTAAGCGCGTGGCCACCCGGCACACGCGCATGTTCCGCGGCTTCGAGACATACGGACCGGTGACGCCGAAGCTCTTCTTTCAGAAGCCAGGACGCGGAAGGATGCTGGTCGCTCTTTAGCGAATTGCTGCACACCAATTCCGCGAAACGATCAGTCTGATGCGCTGGCGTGGTGCGTACCGGGCGCATTTCGTAGAGATCGACCGGAAGGCCCGCTTCCGCCAGTTGCCAAGCCGCTTCGGTACCCGCCAGCCCGCCGCCGATTACTTGAAGAGAACGCAAATCTCAGTCTAGCGTGTGCGTTGCAGCCCGGCCCACCAGACCCACCAGATGAGCACAGCCTGCAGCGGCAACCGGGCCCACAAGACCCACGGGGGACCCATGATTCCGGCTTGCGCCATAAAAACGTTGGCGGGAAACACGGCAACCAGCAACGCAATCAGGCCCCACGCGGCAAGATGGCGGGTTTGTGGGAACAATATTCCCAAGCCACCCGCGATTTCCGCCGCGCCGCTGATTAGAACAAGAGCGTGTGGAAATGGCAGGTACGGCGGCATGACGCGCATATATTTATCAGTGATTACGAAATGCAGTGCGCCCGCCACCGTAAACAAGATGGCGACGGGCCAGTGTCTCATCGGCGTCCCGAACTACTCTCCATACAACTCAAAGAAGTGCGCCACGGTCTTGATGCCTTTTGCGAATTGCCCGATATTGAATTTCTCATTCGGGGAGTGCAGTCCATCGTCGGGCAAACCGAAGCCCATCAGGATGGTCGGAATTTTCAGGTGCTCCGCAAAATCGCCAACAATCGGAATCGAACCGCCGCTTCGCGTGAACACTGTACGAGCGCTGAAGATCTGGCTGAACGCCTTTGCCGCCACCTGCATCGCGGGATGATTCGTATCCACAAGCAGCCCTGGACCCTTACCAAGCACAGTGACTTTCATCTGCACGCCGCGCGGCGCGTTCTTCTGGACGAACGCTTCAAAGGCGGCGACGATCTTTTCAGGGACTTGATTCGGCACCAAGCGGAAGCTAACCTTCGCCATTGCCTTGGCTGGAATTACGGTCTTACTGCCCGCGCCTGTGAATCCTCCGGCAATGCCATGGACTTCGAACGTAGGCCGCGCCCACAGGCGTTCGAAAACAGGATAGTTCCTTTCGCCTGTTAGCTTGGTGGAACCCACTTCCTTTTGCAGAAACTCTTTTTCGTTGAATGGCAGGGATTCCCAACTGATCCGCTCTTCGGCGGTGGGCGGCAGCACATCGTCATACATGCCGGGTACCTTGATTTCCCCCCGGGCATTCTTCACCTTCGCAAGCAGTTCCACCAAGCCAAACACGGCGTTGGGAGCAGCACCGCCGTAACCGCCGGAATGCAGATCGCGCGAGGGACCGGTAGCTTCAACCTCCATGTAAACCAATCCACGCAGACCGATGTTCAGAGTTGGTAGGTTCGGCGCATACATATTCGTATCGCTCACCAGCGCTACATCGGCTTTCAGTTTCGCGCCCTGCCCTGCAACGTATTTCGCGATGGAAGCGCCGCCCACCTCTTCCTCACCTTCAATCAGGAACTTCACATTGAGCGGCAGTTTTCCGCTCACCTTCATCAGTGCTTCGACAGCCTTGATGTGAATGTACATCTGGCCCTTATCATCAGCAGACCCGCGCGCGTAGAGGTTGCCGTCGCGCTCTACGGGTTCAAACGGCGGCGAGTTCCACAGCTCCAGCGGGTCGGCGGGCTGCACGTCATAGTGCCCATAGCAGAGCACTGTTGGCTTGCCAGGAGCATGAAGCCAATCCGCGTAAATCAGCGGATGCCCAGCGCCTTCAATCAGCTCAACGTTCTCCATTCCGGCAGAACGCAGCTTATCGACCACGAACTCAGCCGCACGGCGAACATCAGCGCGATGATCCGGCAAGGTGCTCACGCTTGGAATGCGTAGCAGTTCTTTTAGCTCATCAAGAAACCGTGGCTGTTGGTCTTCAATATAGAAATTCAGTGCGGATGACATGGATACTTCATTCTAGGCACCGCAATGAAAAACGCCGACAGGCACCGGTTGACCCAGCACCTGTCGGCGTTTGTGTGTACGCTTACTTCGGATTTAGAACTGATTCCAGAGGTACTGGTTATAAACCTCGTGATGATACTGAACTTCCGGCACCTTCACCACGGTACCCAGCAACCGTGAGCAGCGGTCTGCCGAAGCCTGCTTCAGATCGGCATAGCGTCCTTTCACATCCGCACCCAGCAATTTCGTAGTCCACTCTGCATTGCGGAAATTAGTTAACGCATCATAAATATTATCCGGCAGATACCGGTCTGCGCCGCGGAGATTGTCTATGTTGGAAATCTCTCCATCGAGACCAGTGCGGAACACGCTGAGCAGCACCATGTACGGGTTCGCATCCGGAGCAACGGAGCGTACTTCCACGCGCGAACTCTTCTCATTGCCGATTGGAATGCGCACCATTGACCCGCGATCAATCGCCGAAGCTTTGATCTGATTTGGCGCTTCGAAGTGAGGATCAAGCCGCCGGTAGGCGTTGACACTCGCGTTCAGCATCAGGCAGATGTCATTACCGTGGGTAAGAATGCGGTCCACGAAATCCCAACCGAACTTGCTGATTTTCTCGTTGCCAGCCGGGTCCCACATCAAATTTTTCCCGTTTTGCGTGACAGACACGTTGGTGTGCATGCCATTCCCGTTCACGCCTACAACGGGCTTGGGAAGGAAGCTGGCAGTCAGCCCCATGCGCGTCGCAACCTGGCGGCAGATCAGCTTATAGAGCTGAATCTGGTCGGCGGCCGCAATTACCTCGCTGTAGGTGTAGTTGATTTCGAACTGCGATGGCGCAACTTCCGGATGATCTTTTTCGTTCTGGAAGCCCATCGCGCGCTGCACTTCAGCCGCGGTATCGATGAAGGTGCGCAAGGGGTCGCCCGGCAGAGAATGATAGTAGCCGCCGGTGTTCACATACCGGAAGCTCTGGTGGTCATGATAATTGCGCTCCGCATCCTGGCCTTCAAAGAGGAAGCCTTCAATCTCATTGGCTGCGTTCAGCGTGTAGCCCTTCGATTCATGCAGGCCCTGCGCATATTGCTTCAGCACGCCGCGGATATCGGCGCTATACGGGCTGCCGTCCTTATCGATCACTTCGCCAAACACCAGCACCTTGCCGGAACCGAAGATGTCGCTAGGGGCCCAATAGAAGCTGCTCCAATCCATGTTGAGGCGGAGGTCGCTTTCGCGCTGCGCGGTAAAGCCGCGAATCGACGATCCATCGAACGTCAGATTGTCCCAACTCTTGACAAGAAATTTCTTGTCGTAATCCAGCATGTGAAGACGGCCTTCCAGATCGCTGAAGAGGACCGTTACCGCTTTGATCCGCTTCTCATCGGTCAGGTACTTCAGACGCTGTTCCTGAATCTTTTCCAAAGGAACGCGCTTCATCCGCTGTTCCTTCGCCTCTAAATTCCTGTCTTCGAGCTCCGTATAGGAAAGGCTCAGATAGTCCTGCAATCCACTCATTCGTCCGTTCTCCTTTGCGCGAAATCTGAATATTAAATTTGGGGCCAGGCGGCAACGGAGAACCTTGGGGCTACAGCTTCAGTTCCCAGCCTTTGCGGAACTGCGGCTTCACGTAGCGATTGGCTTCCGCGCTGTTGGTGAATCGCATATTCCTGCTGTCCCATTCCAGCTTTCCCGGAATACGGAATGCGATCACGCCCAGCACCATCCATTCGGCAAACGGGGCCGAAACTTTGAAATCGGAACACGCCGGGTCGCCGCCTTTGCAGGCACGAACCCAGTCCAGCATGTGCCCCGGAGACCGCGTTAGCAGCGGTGGCGGCAGCACATAATCTTTCCAGCGCGCCTCAGGCAGCAAATGTACGCCCTCGCCACGCGCCACAGTCGCCATGATGCCTTTGCTACCGACAAACACCGCGCCGTTTCCGGTAAGGATACCCGGTTTCGCAGGCGATGTGTTACCTGGGCCATAAACAGGCACTCCTGAACCACCTGCTCCGGTGCGTGGACCGCCCGCCGGCCGGGTTCTAAGCGGCCCACCACCCTGGTTCGCCCTCGGTGCCTGAGCTCTGCCCCGGCCTTTATCACCCAGGTTATCGCTCGGCGGCAAAATGGCTTCGTTTTCCAGGCCAGGAACGTGATATGCCTCGGGGTCGTCGGGCCGCGCGGAATCGTGCCAGAAGATGGTCACCGGGGGCATCTCCCCGCGTGCCGGGAAGTTAAACTTCAAGACGGCACGATCGGGAAAAGTGAGTTTGCTTCTGCCTTCATCGCGCACCAGTTCCACGCTGGTAGGCGCACCTAGTTGCAACGCTAGATTCACTGGCCCCATGGTATGGATACCCCAGTTGCCGATCTGGCCGGTGCCGAAATCGAAAAATCCGCGCCAGTTATACGGCGTGTACTCCGCCGCGTACGGGCGCATGGCGGCATCGCCCAGCCACAGGTCCCAATCGAGTGTGCCGGGTACGCTCTTTTCCGCTGGCAATTCCTGCAAGCCCGTCGGGTGCGTGCCAGGCGATGCCGAAACATGCACCTCGGTGACATCGCCAATCTCGCCCGACCACACAATTTCCGCAGCCGTTCGGATACTCTCGTGCGAATAGCCCTGGTTGCCCATCTGTGTGGCAACTTTGTATTTCACAGCGGCATCAGCCAGCAGGCGCGCTTCCCACGGCGTCCTGGTGAGCGGCTTTTCCACATAGACGTGTTTGCCATGCTGCATGCAAGCCAAGCCCACGGTGGCGTGCATATGATCTGGAATGCCAATGGTGCAAGCATCGATATTCTTGCCTTCTTTTTCCAGCATGACGCGGAAGTCTTTATACTTCGGTGCCTTCTCGAATTTCTTGAAATTCGCGGCGGCACGGGATTCGTCAACGTCGCAAAGCGCCACGATGTTTTCGGTGCGCGCCGCGTCGTTCAGATCGACACCGCCCTGGCCTCCGCACCCGATTGCCGCAACGTTCAGCTTGTTGTAGAAAGGCTTGTAGCCTAAAGCGCGCAGGGAGGGTACAGACCCGAAGCCGGCGGTCGGCACCGCTCCCGCCAGAAGTGCGCCATAAAAGAAATACCGCCTGGAAACGCCATCTTCCTGTTTCATTCACAGTACTTCTATCACACGCGAAAAAAGTGAAAGGCAGGCTAAAGAATTCTTGAACGACTGCCGATAGCACTCCAGTATGAAAAAAATATCGGCTTTGTTACTCATCGCATTCGCTTCCGCAACTGCTCAATCGTCGAGATCTATGGCCGGTTTTGCCAAAGTCTCCGGTGATCTAGGCCTGCTTGCTTCCACTTCCCATGCTGACGTCATTGTTCAATATAAAATCACTCCCACAGCGCGGCACCGCCGGCGTGTCCAGGAGTTGGGCGGTGAGGAAAAACATCGCTTCGATTTCATTAAAGCGGCCCACTACCGTATTTCGGCGCGTGCAATCGCCAAGTTGGCTGAGGACCCTGATGTCTTAAGCATCACGCCAGATTATAAAGTCGCCGGCACTCTTGAATATGCCCGGCCCGCGGTTGGCGCGAACATCGCGTTTCAGTATGGTTACGATGGGTCAGGCATTGGCGTTGCAATCATCGATAGCGGCATTACAGAAAATGACGATCTTATGAACGCCGAGGGTAAATCGCGTGTTGTCTATAGCGAAGATTTTTCCGTTGCCGGTCCATCCTCTATGCCCGATCCGCTGGACCATTACGGTCACGGCACGCATGTGGCTGGAATTGCGGGTGGCAGCGGTGCAAATTCTACCGGTAACCATTACACCAAGACCTTCGTCGGAATCGCGCCGAATGCCAACCTGATCAATCTGAAAGTTCTCGGTGGAGATGGCAGCGGGAATGATAGCGCGGTGATCGCGGCTATCTCGCGGGCGATTCAACTTAAAGCCACTTACAACATTCGCGTGCTCAATGTGTCGCTCGGCCGTCCTGTGTACCAAAGCTATCGCGTGGACCCTCTTTGCCAGGCGGTGGAACAGGCTTACAAAGCGGGAATCACTGTTGTTGTCGCTGCCGGAAACGAAGGGCGTAACAACTCCTTCGGCAACAACGGCTATGGAACAATTAGCGCTCCTGGAAATGACCCTTTCGTGATTACTGTGGGTGCCATGAAAGACGTGGGAACGGTGACCACGGCTGACGATACTATCGCCAGTAATAGTTCAAAAGGGCCCACCCTGCTGGACCATGTAGTTAAGCCCGATCTCGTCGCACCCGGAAACCGGATGATCTCCGTTCTGGCGGATGGATCGAACACGCTGATTGCAACCTTCCCGGCTAACGGCATCGCTCGCGATTACTACACCGACGGCACGCTTACTAGGACTTCAAAAACTTACGTACGTCTGAGCGGCACCAGCATGGCGGCACCCATGGTGAGCGGTGCTGCTGCCCTTCTGCTGCAAAAGGATCCTACCCTAACCCCTGATCAAATCAAGGCTCGCCTGATGCTGACCGCAGGGAAAGTTTTCCCGCGCTACAGCACGGTCACCGATACCGCTTCCGGCATGGTTTACACCAGCCAATACGATATCTTCACCGTGGGGGCAGGATACCTGAACGTATGGGCCGCCCTAAACAACACCGAAAAATCGAAAGGGACCGCCGGATCTCCCAGCGTGATGTTCAACAGCGCAGGTCACGCCACCATTCTTAAGTACACAGTGCTTGGCAACAGCGCCGTCTGGGGCGATCAAGCTGTCTGGGGTGACAAAGCTTTGTGGGGCTCTACCGCGGTGTGGGGTGACCAAGCGGTGTGGGGTGATTCTGTCCTGTTCACCAGCGCCGCTTCAAACGTTGCCGGCTCAACCGCGGTATGGGGTGACCAAGCCGTTTGGGGGGATGGCACTACCAAAGCTTTCTCCGCCCTTTGGGGAAGCACGGCGGTATGGGGGGATCGTACGCTCATTGGCACGGAATCGCTCAATATCACCGGGAATGGCGAGAACTAGCTCGTTCTGAAAGCGCGGCATTTAGCGGAAGTGAGACAATCAGGTTTAGTGCGCCTAACCCGAATTCCGGTTTTCGCTCTCCTCATTCTTGAGCTTCCGCTACTGGCCGATTCCGCCAGTACTCTTGTGTTCGTCCAGAAGAAATGTGTCGCCTGTCATAACGCTAACGTCACCTCTGGCGGCGTGAATCTAGCGGGTCACCAGGATTCCTCCACCTTCACGGAACATCGTGAAATCTGGCAACGCGCGACCGCGAAAATGAAATCCGGCGAGATGCCGCCTCCCGGTGTTTCGAAGCCAGCTCCGGAAGATGTGAAGGCCGTGACGAGTTGGCTGGAATCTGAGTTTGCGCGCCAGGACGCCGCCATCAAACCCGATACCGGCGCGGTTGCGGCACGTAGGCTGAATCGCACCGAATACAACAACAGCATTCGAGACCTTTTGGGAATTGATCTTCACGCCTCCGACAACTTCCCCCAGGATCAAGCCGCGTTCGGCTTTGACAACATCAGCGATGCCCTGAATTTATCCTCCGTTCTGCTGGAAAAATATGCTGACGCGGCGGAGCTTTCGGTCCGCACCGCGCTCTTCGGGCCCGCCAGGCAGAAGCCAGCGGTAACGCATTACCCCATGGCTATCCGGCTCAACGTGCTCCGGGGGAAGTCTTCCACTCTTGACCTGACCAATTACGATCTGACCGGCCTCAGTTCCCGCCATGCCGGCCACGCGGTCCATCGTTTCCCCGTAGATGGCATTTACAGTTTTCGGCTGGTGCTGAATGGGCATCGGCCTAACCAATCTATGCCGGCTCAGATTGGTTTGTGGGTGGATTCCAAGCTGGTTCAACAAGCTGAAATGGATGCGACCGATCTAGAGGGCCAGTTGCTTGATTTTCGCGTCAAAGTGGCGGCTGGCGAGCACTTAATCTCTGCTTCCTATCTGAAAGAGTTCCATGGTCTGCCCCCTAGCTATAACGGACCTGAGCCTTCCACGCGCCCACCCGGTGCGCTAATCAATCCACGCGGCAAGCTCAGCCCGGCGGATATCGAAACGCTCCGTAAGCTTGGTACGAAAATTAAGACTGACGCGATTGAAACCCGGATCGATCATCGCTTTGAAGCAATCGATATTGGTGGTCCCTTCGAGCAGAACCCCGCGCCCTCTCCCGAAAGCATCCGGCGTGTTTTTGTATGCAATCAGCAAACCGCGGCTTGTGCGAAACGCATCGTTGCCGAATTCGCTCACCGTGCGTTTCGGCGTCCCTTGCAAGCAAACGAAGCGGATCGCTATTTCGGTCTTTACGCTCTTGCGCACAAGCAGGGCGATTCATTCAACGATGCCGTTGCAACCGCGCTTGAAGGCGTTCTGGTTTCTCCTTATTACCTGTTCCGCATTGAGCGTGATGTGGCTCCGGTCGGTAGCATGAAAGCGGCAGCGGCAATCCCGGTCAGCGATTACGAACTGGCTTCGCGCCTCTCTTATTTCCTATGGAGCAGTATCCCTGACAGTGAGTTGCTGCGTTTGGCTGGCCAGCACCGGCTTCACGTTCCGGCAGTTCAGGAAGCGCAAGTCCGCCGCATGCTTCAGGATGAAAAAGCGCGCGCGCTGGTCGACAACTTTGCCGGGCAATGGTTGCAATTCCGCAATATCTACGTGGTTCGCCCGGACGCTGGCAAATTTCCGGATTTCGACGAAAGCTTGCGCTATTCTATGAGGCGCGAAACGGAGTTGTTTTTAGAAAATGTGATTCGAAAAGACGGGCACGTGCTGGAGCTGTTGAGTGCCGACTATTCTTTCTTGAATGAGCGCCTGGCGCGATTTTACGGTGTGCCGGGTGTCAGCGGCCCGGAATTTCGCCGTGTGGATATGTCTGGCTCACAGCGAGGCGGCGGGGTTCTGGCGCATGGCAGCATCCTGACGATCTCTTCGTACTCCACGCGAACTTCGCCGGTCGTGCGCGGCAAGTGGATACTTGAAAATTTTCTGAACGCTCCTCCGCCTCCGCCGCCGCCTTCGGTACCCGCTCTCGACGATTCCAAAGTAGGCGAATCCGCATCCTTGCGCACTCAGATGGAAGCGCACCGCGCGCAGCCGCAATGCGCGTCGTGCCACGCCAAGATGGACCCGCTCGGTTTCGGTCTGGAGAATCTAAATGCTATCGGACAGTGGCGCGAGAAAGACGGGCAGATTCCCGTGGATGCGTCAGGCAAGCTACCCGATGGGCGCACATTTCAAGGTCCGAAAGAGCTTAAAACGCTGATGCTCGGCGATCGGGAGGCCTTCTTTGGAGCACTCTCCGAAAAGATGTTGATCTATGCATTAGGCCGTGGCATGGAACGCTACGATCGTCAGGCCCTTCGGCAGATTCAAGCGTCGCTTCTGAAAGACGATCGCTTTTCCACCCTGGTTCTGGGCATCGTCAATAGCTTGCCTTTCCAGATGAAGCACGCGCCGGAAACAAAAGTTCTCACCACAGTCGCTGGAGCAAAAACACAATGAATTTTATTACTGGTAAACACGTTTCCCGAAGAATGCTGCTGCGGGGCGCGGGTGCTGCCATAGCTCTTCCTTTCCTGGATGCCATGCGCCCAGCGCTTGCCGCGCCACTCAAGCCGGTTCGCCGTCTGGGCGTGGTTTATGTGCCGAACGGCATCATCATGAACCAGTGGACGCCAGCGGAATTGGGTTCGAATTTTCAATTCACCCGAATTCTGAAGCCGCTGGAGCCATTCCGCCAGAACCTGCTCGTTCTTTCCGGCCTGGAAAATCCAGCCGCTATCAAAGCGCAAGGAGGAGGTCACGCCAAGGCTTCCGGCAGCTTTCTATCCGGTTCCGTTCCGAAATACACCGCTGGTGCCGATGTCCACGCCGGGAAGACTTTCGATCAGTTAGCCGCCAAGCAATGGTCGGGCGAAACGCGCGTGGCTTCGCTTCAACTTGGTTGTGAAGATTCCCGCATGATCGGTAACTGCGATACGGGGTCCAGTTGCGCGTATACCAACACGCTTTCCTGGCAGGATCCGGACACGCCACTCACGGTGGACACAAACCCGCGCTCCGTCTTCGAACGCCTCTTTGGCAGTGTGGACCCCAGCGTGGATCCCGCGACGCGCGCCCGCCGGGCTATGTACCGCCGCAGTATGCTCGATATCGCCCGTGATTCCACACAGCGTTTGGAACGCGACTTGGGGCCCGCCGACCGCCGCAAGATGGATGAGTACCTGACCAGCGTTCGTGAACTGGAGCAGCGCATGGCGGCCGTGGAGGCTGACCCTAGAATTCCTGCCGTGGATAAGCCTGCCGGCATCCCCTTTCAGTTCGGGGAATACGTGAAGCTCATGTACGATTTACAGGTTCTGGCATTCCAGTCTGACCTGACACGCGTCAGCACTATGATGGTGGGCCGCGAAGGCAGCGTGCGAACCTATCCAGAAATCGAAGTGCCAGATCCGCACCATCCTCTGACACATCATCGCGGGCACCCGGACTTCATTGAAAAAGTAACCAAGATCAATTGCTATCACGTCGAACTGTTCTCTTACTTTTTGCAGAAGCTGAAAGCAACGCAGGACGGGGACGGCACACTCCTCGATCATTCCGCCATTCTCTATGGTGGGGCGCTGAGTGATGGCAACCAGCACTCGAACAGCAACCTGCCTCTTGTGCTTGCTGGAGGAACTGCGAATGCAGGACGCCACATTCAGATAGAAAAAGGCACGCCGGTCACGAACCTATTCGTGAGCATGTTGAAAGGAGCGGGAATCGAAACCGACAAGTTTGGCGACAGCACCGGGCAGGTAGCGCTGTAAACACAATCGAATCAAAGTTGCGCGCCAGGACTGCGCTTTTATTTTTCGGAAACAGACGAAGGCTGAAATCGTACATCGATTTGAGAACATTGTTCATCGCTGGTCATTGAACTGCCTTGACTAGGGCACAGGAACTTCCTGACAGGATTCTTATATGCCAGAACAAGACATAGTTTCAGACCTTTCAAACAAAGCTTCAGGCGTTGCATCGCAAGTAAAGGCAACAATGGCCGATGCCACAGCTTCAGCAAAAACAAAAGCCGCCGACCTGGGCCAAAAAGCCGCCGACACTGTCGATGCGAACCGCAGTTCTGCTGCGGGAATGCTGGATAGTGCAGCGAATACCATTCATGACAAATCGGCAAATTTGCCGGGCGGTGAAAAAGTGGCTGAATTAGCTCACGAGACCGCTCATAAGTTGAAGGATTCAGCTGATTACGTCCGTACTCACGACAGCAAACAGATGATGGCCGATGTCGAATCATTTGTTAAATCTCATCCGGGTCAATCTTTAATTGCGGCAGCCATTATCGGTTTCCTGACTGGGCGCGCGTTCAGCAGTAACGACTAGGAGCAGAGATGACATCCGGCCCCGAGCGCTCTATCGCGTCCGTACTGCAGGATATCGTCGCGAACATTCAGCAAATCGTTAAATCAGAAGTCCGCCTAGCCAAAGCCGAAGTCAAAGAAGAAGTTGGAAAGGCTGGAAAGGCTTCCCAATCATTGGCAATCGGAGTTGTATTGGCCGTTTATGCAATGGGCTTGTTGCTGCTTTGTTGTGTGTACCTGTTGGCTACGGTAGTTTCTTCCTGGATTGCCGCCCTGATTGTAGCCGCCGTTGTCGGAGGCGCTGCGGTGATTCTCATATTAGGCGGGATCAAGGAATTCAAACGGGTGCATCCAGTACCCGACCAAACAATTGCTTCAGTAAAGGAGAACGTAGAATGGGCGAAAGCGCAGACGAAATAAAGCGTGAAATTGAACAGCAGAGAAATAGTCTCGGCAACAAATTCAGCGAACTGGAAGGAAAAGCTAAGTCACTAACGGATTGGCGCGGCTACTTTGAAAAAAGCCCGATGACGATGATCGGGGTGGCTTTTGGAGGCGGTATCCTTCTGGCAAGCATGACTGGAGGTCGCCGCTCGCGCCGCAACCGATATTCGTCAGAGAGAACTATTTCCGACAATGTTGGATCGCAGATAGCTTCACTCCCTAGTAAAACGATGGAAACCTGGGAACATGTGAAAGGTGCGCTGTTTGGAGTAGCTTCCACAAAAGCGGTGCAATTTCTAGATGAGGTGGTACCTGGTTTTGGGGAACACTTCGGAAAAGAACAGAAGGAAAACTCCTCTCTTAGTCGCTCCGTGTAATTGAAGCAGAGCACCGGTGCAATGCCGGTGCTCTGCTTAGTTCTTCGTCAGGCCAAAACCGGTTACCATCACTTCGGTATTATGGGCAAAGCGAAGGCCGTAAAGCCCGTCAGTAGAAGTTAGCTTACCGGGCGCAACTACTGCCGCCTTATCATAACCAGCCACTACGGTTCCGTTTACTAGGCATTCCACCCGTCCGTCTTTCACCGAGATTGCAATTTCCTGTGTAACTGATTCGTCTTTACCCGCGGCCTTATGTACTGCCGCATTGGCTTCGCCTCGGCGTCCATTCATCTGGAATGGTTCTGGTGAAAAGCCTCGCACAATAAAGTTCCCGTTTCCGTAAGCCGCACAATACAGATAGTTTTGTTTTTCCGTACCAAGGCCTGTACCGCCCACCACGATTCCATAGGGGTGTGGATGGTTATTCAGGTTCATATCTTTCGGTTCCAGGAAGGTGGCCTTGACGGTGTAGTTTCCGGAAGCCTTGTTCTCGGTACTCCAGTAAGTAACCGCAGGCCCTGTCACGACATGAAGCGCATCGCCTTCTTTCGCCAGCTTTGCGTCTTTGAGAGTTTTGCCTTGCTTCTCTTCGCTGGCATCGATCTTTCCCGTCCACCCAGGAACCAGTACACCCCCATCAACCACGCTTCGGGACGTTTCAGTGGGTGCCTGAGCAAAGCTCACGCACGGAGTCAACAGGATTAGAGTGAGAGCGATTCGCATAGTCAGATCATACATGGGAATTGCTTGCCAAGGGACGGTCTACGCGGGGCCAAGTCCTTCACAGCCGCCATGGTAAATAGGGCGCGACGTCTTAATCCGAAACCCTCGCCAGCAATTTCCCATGCCGGGGCCAATTACGTTTCGGATCTCTTCCTGGAGAATCCGATAGGGAATTACCACGGCAAGTTTCGTAAGGCCCTGAATAACTTCAGGTACGTCGATCATCGGTAGCAGTGTCTCCTGCTTGTCAGTCGAATGAAAGAATCAAAACTAGACCGGCTTACGCCAGCGCGAGATTTAAATTTTCAACCGCTTCATCAATCTCAGACGTGTTCTTGTAACCAACTGTCACACAGTCCACGCCGGCATTCTGGAAGGCAAATTTCATGGCGGCTTGCCGGTCGGCGCGTTGTGTGAATCTGCCTTCACCCACCAGTTTCATACTGATCACGCCCATCCCTTCTTTCCGTACCTGCTTGACGTGCGTCACTACTTCGCCCACGTTTCCAAGCCCGCTCGTGTTGTAATCTTCGGCATCCATCGCCGTGCCTTTATGGTTCACCCTGATCATTGCCACGTCTAACCATTTGTTGCCAGGCACCTGCCGCAGCGCGGGAAGCCCATGGACTGAAGCCCCGTGTTTCACGACCGCTTTGCGCGATTGAGCCTCCATAATCCCGTCCTGCCAGCGTGAGCTGTCCGTGGGCCAGGAAGCTGCGTGCTGCCAATGCAACAGCATGATATCGAAATAATCGGTGTTGGCCAACTTACGCAGCTCATCAATTTTTTCGCGCGGATCCACTCCATCGTGGGTGGTCACTTTAGACATCAGGCGGTAAGTATCGCGCGGTATACCCTTCAGAGCCACCCCGAGCATCTTGTGCATCTCGCCATAACTTTCAGCGGTTTCGAAGAAACGGATTCCCTGGTCGTAGGCATACCGGACCAGCGTGGTGAATTGTTCCTGCCCAAGCTCACGTTGCACGCGGCCGCTAGCGGTGCCGGTACCGAAGGCGAGCCGGGTTACTTTCACCCCAGAGTTGCCCAGCGTCACCCAGTCGGTGGCCTTGCCACCAGTGGCGAGCAAGGGAAGCGCGCCCCCAGAAGCGAGCGCTCCGGCGGCAAGTCCGGTTTTCAAGAAATTACGTCTGGAGCAATAAGTCATTTGGTTCTCCAATTGGACGCATCGTATCACGAGTGTCCGCTATTTGTTTCTTTTCATGCGATGAGCGTAGGCCGCGGGAGAATGTGTTCTTCCGTGGCTGCCCGGGCTTGGGGGCTGCTTCGATACTCGCTCGGAACGGCTTCCGTCCTTCCGGGCCTTCTCCGTCGAGATCCAGCTGTATGGCTTCGCGACTCTGAGTTGTTGCTCCCTGCCCAAAAAGCGAGAGCAGTGGCAATTAGATTACAGGAGACGATTGCCAGGATCCCGAGTACGGAAAGTCATGCACGGGATCATCACTTTCAGCCACCTGATTGCACGGTGGAGACATTCCTGGTAACCCCTAAAACGCAGTAAACGTCCTTCAACAACATGCGAATTGCATTGCTCCTTGTCTGTGGAGTGCTGGCTTGGGGACAGGACACGGCCCCCGCCGTCTTCCGGAGCGATGTAGCTTTGCTCCGCGTGGACGTGCAGGCGCTTGATCGCGATAATAGACCCATCATCGGCCTTTGCGAAACTGATTTCATTCTTTCCGAATCTGGTAAAGCTAAGCAAATCCGCAACTTCCAGAGCGAAAATATGCCGCTGGACGTAGTTTTGCTCTTTGACGTAAGCCGCAGCATGCGTCCGCACGTGGAGCGAATTGTAATTGCGGCTCACCAGGCACTCAGGGTTCTAGGTAGAGATGACCGTGTCGCAATCGTGGTTTTCGATCGCAATTCCAGGGTGCGGCTCCCTTTCCGTTCAAACCTGGACGACGTGGAGCGCGAGTTGGACGTAACAGTGAGAAACGAATATTTCGATGGCGGCACTGATATTACCCGGGCTCTCTTCGATACAGCGAATTACGTGGGCCGCAACGCGCGCCCTACCGCAAGGCGGGCAATCGTGATCCTAACGGACGATCAGACCGAGAGTGCACGTGAAAGGGACGATTTAGGGGTGGGGCGTGCTCTTGCGAAAGCGGACGCCATTCTCAGTCTGCTACTTGCTCCGGACGCGATGGATTATAGCCAGAGTGGCGGTCGCCGCTCCGGGCAAGGTCCTGGGATGGGCCGGGGGCGCGGCGGCCGGGGTGGCGGTGTGGGCGGCAGCGGTCCTTTAGGCGGAATTTGGGGTCGCAGTATCCCGGGCCAACGTTATCCGCAAGGAGGAAATGGCGGCGGCCAAGGCGGTAATGGTCCCTATGGCATGAGCAACGCGAGAACTAAATCCGCGGGAACACCGGAAATTGCGAGAGCATCGGGCGGCGACGATTTCAGGGTCGATGACGCCAGTGCTCTTGAAACAACTCTGAACCGGTTGCGTCAGCGCTATGCACTTCATTTCAACAGCCCAGACACGCCGCGCTCGATTGACGTGCAACTGACGGAAGCAGCAGCCAGGCGTTACCCAAACGCCGAGTTAAGATTCCGCCGGGTGTCTTCCGGGAATGACTCGTCTTCCCGGGAACCGGTCTCCGTGAGCCGAACTGTGCCTGCCCGGCCCACTCAGCGTGCCAGCAGTTTAGAGGAAACCGAACTGCCGCGACCCCGGCGGCGCCCGGCCGTGAGTGAAGGAGGCGGTCCAGCCGGACCTGTGATTCAGCCCGAGCCGCCCCCGCTTTTTCACTAAACGCCGAGTAGCGGCTTCCTGAGCCGCTGGTTTCGATTGGGGTTCACGTTACAATTGACGAGATAAATCGGAGCCGAAATTAGTGAATCAGGAACAAGCAACAATCGCAAAAAGACTGGGAATTGTCGCCGTGGTGCTGTTGTTAGTAATTGGCGTGGTGTACTTTATCTACTCGCCCAAAGAGCAGCCAGTTGTCACTAAGCTGTATCCCGCAGGACAAAAGAAAGCGATTGCGGCGGTGTTTCGCGATGGAAGGTGGTCAGTAGATTCGAATGCAACCGGCCGTTGGGAAGCGGTCGCGGGCGGGGATAGCGAACTCGTGTTGGGAAAGACTGGCGATATTCCATTGAGTGGAACGTGGGATATTGCTGACGGTCCCTCGATCGGCGTTTTCCGCGACGGTGTCTTTACTTTGCTCATCAACGGACGCCCTCAGACCTTCAACTTCGGCGGCCCCGGCGATATTCCGGTGGTAGGCGACTGGAACGGTGACGGGCGGTCTAAAATAGGCGTTTTTCGCAAGGGATTCTGGCTGTTGGATTTAAATGGGAATTTCAAGTGGGATGGCACCCCCGTGGATAAGCAGGTAATTTTGGGCGGAACGCCCGGCGAGATACCCGTTGTGGGCGATTGGAATGGTGACGGCAAAACCGATTGCGGGGTTTACCGCAAGGATTCCATCTTCGCGCTGGATATGAACGGAAACGGTGCATGGGATAAGGAAGATTCATTGTTTGGCTGGGGTGCACCGGGCGACATACCGCTAGTGGGAGATTGGAACGGCGATGGCCGGAGCAAAATCGGTGTTTTCCACAGCGGATTCTGGTCCCTCGATTTAAACGGAAACCAGAAATGGGATGGCGTGGGTAAGGACCAGTTCATAGCACTGGGGGGAGTACCTGGAGATTTACCGGTTGCGGGCGATTGGAATGGGAATGGGCGCACTAAGGTCGGAATCTATCGTCAGGGCATCTGGTATTTGGATACCGACGGCAATGGATTGCTCGATAAAACGGATAAAAGCTGGATTTTCGGCTTATCTGCCGATGTCCCAATCGTGCTTGCTCCTCTAGCCGCGAAAAAGTAGAGACCGGTGCGGGATTCGCTTCGAATTCCGGCGTCGGTTGCTTTCTATCTCCTGCTTGGATACGCGGGATTGTTGCTGTTTTCCATAAACTACACGGCCGTGGTTCCCGGTCTGGATTCCTCTTGGATGTTTGCGTTGAACTACTTCGCTCACGGCCCGGAGTTGTTTGGACGTGATCTGATTTTCACTTACGGGCCGCTTGGGTTCTTGGCGGTTCCGCAAAATATTGGCTTCAATCTGGTTATCGCCGCGGCGGTCCATATCGGGGTCTGGTGTCTGCTTGTTTACCTGTTGCTCTTACTTTGGAAGGCAGGCAGCAAAGCAGGTGCCCTATTCTTTCTGGCTGGGTTGATTTGTTCCAGCCGCTTGTACTTTGATCACTGGGACTATTTACTGAATGCCATGCTGCTTCTGGCACTGCTTCTTCTTTTGAGAAAGCCTGAGCGGATTTCAATCTTATGTATCATCGCCGTGATTGCAGGGCTCAGCTTTTTGGTGAAGTTTACCGGCTTCATCCTTTCCATGTTGCTTGCGGCGATCTACTCCGGTTCGCGGCTTCTAAAATGGAAAAGCACCGGTAGGCTGGAGCGCATTTTTCTTGTTTTCGTATTTGCCGCCGGGCCTCTTGCTTACTTTGTTTATAACGCCTCGGTAGCAGATCTCGTCCGCTACATGCGGTCTAGTTGGAGCTCGCATCCGGATACTCTGCGGCTATGTCGCTTCCTGTTGAAGCGGAGTTGTTATGGCAGGCTGCGCTACTCGCTTCGGTTCTGGCCGCAAGCATGATTACGGCCTTGTGGCGAAGATGGATTTCAACAACGGGCGCTGCCATGGTCGCCGTAACCGCCTGGATAGCTTTCAAGCACAGCTATGTGCGCAGCGACTGGGAGCATGCGCCAACATTTTTTTGTTTTGCAATTCTTGTTTTTGCGTTTCTATTGGCTCAGATGAACTACACGCGAGCGCGGCTTGGCGTGTTCGGATCCCTCTTCGCCGCGTTCACTGTTTTTGCTCTTCAAGCAGCTAGCCAGCCCCGGTCGATCTGGACCTCATACTGGTGGTCGCCCGCTAATAACCTGACCCAGGCATTTCAACTCGTCCAATGGAATCATGCGACAAGAAAACTGGAGGACACCAGCAAGGAAGCTTTTCGAACAGCGGTTGTAAATGACTACGATTCGGTTATTAGAAATTCACGCGTGCTGTTTTTTCCTTGGGAAGTTTCGTATGGCATGCGAGGCGGGTTTCACACCGTGCCGTTGTTTGCGCTTCAGGGGTATGCGGCATACACCCACTTTCTGGACGAACAGAGCGCGATCCACATCCGTGAAGCCACCCCGCCTATTGATTTCGTAATGCTTGAGTGGGAGAGCATCGATTCGCGCAACATGTTGCTGGATGTACCAGGCACCTGGAATGCGCTCTTCAGCATCTTTGTGCCGGTTTCCTCAAACGGCGGCACCATCTTATTGAAGCACCGCGCCCGCCCCTTAGCTGTCACTTTTCAAGAGATTCAGGCGAATGCGTGCCGCGCGGACGAGTGGGTAGAAGTCCCGCCACGCAAGACTCCCGTCGCAGCAAGCGTTCGCCTGCAGAAGACCTTGGCTGGCCAGGCGATAAGCACGCTGTACCAATTAAAAACAGTGAACCTTGAAGTGGAAACCCGCTCCGGTATACGGATTACGTCGAGATTTACGCCGGACGTTTTGTCCGGCCCATTTCCCATCAACTATTTGCCGCTGAATTCGACTGTTCTCAACACGCTTTGGACCGGCAACTTAGTAACAGATCCGATCGTCCGATTCCGTTTCCTTGGTCCGGGAACCAGATACTTAAATTGCAAAGGTATCTGGTTCTACGACGTGTTGGGAACTTCAATTGTAATTGCTTAACGGGCAGTCGGACTCAAAGTGGATTCCGGTCCGGCCGTGGCTGCAACTGTAATCCCGCTGGCAAGGCCGGCACCAGCTACAACAACTCCGCCGATGATAAGCGCCATGTGTGTTGCTACAATTCCGCCCGCGGCACCTGCCACTCCTACGACACCCGCACCAGCAGATGCGCCAGCCGCACCAGCCGCACTAGCCGCACCAGCCGCACCGGATGCCGATGCCCCGGACGCGCTTGCTCCTGAGTTCGCAAAGGCTGCCGCCGCAGCCGCGCCTTCGGCCAGCGGTGTAAATTCAGTCGCGCTACCTTCGCCCTACGGTTGCCAGAAGCAAGCCTTGCCCATTCAATACTTGAACGCTGCCCGTCAGAGCGCCTACTCTCAAGTGATTTCCACTAATTAGGATCCGCGCTACGGAGCCGGAGTCCTTGCCCCGAACGTGAAGAGAAAGCGCGTCGACCCGGTACGCACCCGCGGGCCGCACTTCACCGGCGCCGCTCTGTAGTTCAAGATGGTCCTGGTAGATGATGCCTCTGCTTAAAGAGCTTAGCTGCACAGACGTGCCTCCGTTCAAATTCAAACGGGCACCATCCGGTCCGGTGGCCAGGGTATTTCCGTCAAACAGGGTTGCGTTTCCGCGGACCTGAACCTTGTTTACAGTTAGTTGCTGAAAGCCTGTTGCAACGCCAATTGCCGGTGACGCGATGCTGACCACGGAGTATGCCGGGACCAACAGTAATGTTGCGATTGTTTTTAGTTTTTGCATGATTCCATTCCTCACTTTGCTTATCGGCCCGCACGACGTGGAACTTTAGACTTATTTCCTAATAAGCGCCCTGGCGGCGCAAGACAACGGCACAGGTTTTGGCCAGGATAAAAATATCGAGCCAGACAGACCAGTTCCGGATGTAATACATGTCCAGCCGGACGCGATCGCTGTAAGTCGTGTTGCTGCGACCGGAGACCTGCCACAAGCCAGACAGCCCGGGCTTCACTCTCCCCAGAAGAGAGATCCCTTCGCCATAGCGCACCACTTCGGCATCGACGATTGGGCGGGGCCCCACCAAACTCATTTCTCCTTTTAGAACATTCCAAAGCTGAGGAAGCTCGTCCAGACTGGTTTTGCGCAGAAATCTGCCCACCGCTGTGACGCGTGGATCGTCACGGAGCTTGAAATTGAGTTCCCATTCTGCCCGCAACGCCGGATTTCTCTCCAGTTCCCGCCGGAGCACCTCATCTGCATTTACAACCATGGTGCGAAACTTCCAAGCGCGGAAAGGCACGCCATGTTTGCCTACCCGCTGCTGTGAATAGAGCGCCGGACCTTTGGAAGTCATACGAATTGCAAGCGCGATGGCACCTATAAATGGCCCGATAAACAAAACTCCAACGCCGGTGAGCGCGCGGTCCATCAAGCCCTTCGCCAAGCGGGAGCTGCGCAGCAGAAGCCTTTGCCGAACTTCCAGGCCGAGCACACTGCCAATCTCGATCGTATCGACCCAGAGGCTTGCGAAATCGAGAAACTCAGGGACGATGAGCAGATGGGAAAAAACTTCTGAGTATTGGGTCAGCAGCTTGCTCAGCTCTGCCCTTGTCAGCTCAGGGGAGGCTACAATTGCATACCGTATTTTCATTTTGCGTGCTAACAGGCTGGCAAAATCTGGATTGCCCAGAATCGGCAGGCCGGAGAGTTCCGTCGAGCGCGGTACGGTGTCGAATACCGCAACGGGCTTGATACCCAATTCCGGACGGCGATTAAAAGATTCGATCACCGCTTGAGCCGATGGACCGGAGCCGATCACGAAAGCGGGAAAACCCCACCACTGTTTTCTCGAGAGAGAGGAACGTACAATATTCCGGCTAAGCGGTAACAGGATCAAAGAAGTGAGCCACGCGATGAGAAAAAAAGCTCTGGAATACGCGGGCAATACGCGAAACAAAAACACCATTCCGCCGAGCACCAGGAAAACAGTGCTGGTGGATATAGTGAGGCGCCGCAACTCCTCCACTGGATGCAATGCTGTGGCCGCGTACAAACCCATTGCGGCGTGGAAACAGAGAAAAAAGATTGCTATGGGCCACAGGCTTAGATAAAGATGCAGTTCCATTTGACCACCCGAGAGAAAGCGGACGGCTAAGCTGAGTGAGGCCGCGCTTAATGCCGACGCGGTATCACAAGCAGCCAAGATCAGCGGAACAATTAACCAGGGCTGTTCATTCAGCGCGAACCGTTCGCGCCGGATTGAAGCAGACAACACTTCTAGAGTGAGGGGATTCAGAGTACTTGCAGCGGACATGGGCTCTGCCGCGTTAGTCGGCGGCAACCGGTGAAGTTCTCACCGGGATGCGCGAACGGCGAGGTGTACTGAGAACTCGCTGGTACACGGAAACTGTTTCGGCAACCATGCGATTGAGCGTGAACCCAGCGGCCTTTTCCACCGCGCGGCGTCCCATGTCATCTCGCAACTGTTGGTTCCAGGCCAATTTACGAAGTGCCCGGGCGAACTGCAGGGTTGCACCAGGGTCAACTACGAAGCCTTCAACCCCGTCAGAGATGACGGACCGTACACCTCCAACCGCGGTTGCCACCAGTGGAAGGCCGGCAGAGAGCGCTTCCAGCAGTACGTAGGGCATGCCTTCGTAGGCGCTGGGCAAGGCAAAGATGTCGAAATTGTTCAGAGCAGCGGCGGTACAGTCGCCGAGCCAATTCACTCTGGTTGCAATGCCCAGAGATTCCGCCCCGGCCTGTAAAGTTTGCAACTCAGGCCCTGTACCTCCAATGGCAAGAGAAACCTGATCGTGCGGCTTGAAAGCCAGTGCAAATGCCTCCAGCAGCATAAGTACGTTTTTTTGAGCGCTCAGCCGGCCGAGAAAACCGATACACACGGGTGCGGAGTATCGCTGGGACTTCGGTACAGGGCTGGCAGCTTCCTCAATACCGTTGGGGATGACCGAAATCTTACGGCCAGGTACTAGAAATTTTTTCAGGTGGTCCGCTTCTTCCCGCGAGACAGCAATCAGCTTGCTTGTTATTGTCGTCAAAACTAATTCCAATAAGGCAAGCGAATAGCGGATAGGCAAAGGCAGCCGTGGATTCATAGTGAGCGGCGCGTGAGGTGTGTAAAACACAGCGCCTTTGCAGCCCAGAGCTGCTAAGCGCAAGAGCAGGCCTGCTTTGGTGCTGTGTGCGTGCAGTATATCGAAGGGCCCATGCTGCTGAATGTATTGGCGCAGCCGGAGCAGAATGGGAAGATCCGACAATCCTGGATTTTTTTGTACGCGCAGCAGAGCAGTCAGGGGAAGCCGGGCTACCCGCAAGGCGAAGCGATCGTCCATGCGTTCGGTTCCATAAAGGACGTGACATTGGTGATGGGCAGCTATCAAGCCTTCAGCGAGATCCACGACATGCCGTCCCACTCCAGCGG
>JAABUK010000737.1_pt1 | contig 66720 bp, 5 predicted proteins | sample 5559141 | NCBI WGS metagenome assembly JAABUK01 (sample SAMN10711869, study PRJNA513367) | rock metagenome | isolation source: Antarctica rocks | place: Antarctica: Victoria Land, Pudding Butte nord | collected 2016-01-03 | reverse complement strand
GTCAAAGTTGGTGGCGCACCCCTAATTTAGCGCCCATTAGTGGCCGTTTTAGGCTTGCTCGGTGTGCGCCCGAGTGGCCCTAGGCCCCTTGGCTGCATGCCTCGGGCGCACCTCGAGTCGGTAGATGGGTGTCGCGTTTAAGGCTCCCGGGGCGCCCGTCGAGCGCCCTGAGCCACGATCGAGCCACTTTTCGTTTTGCCTAGTAGGCCCGTAGAGCCGCGTTCTATATTTATAAATATAGAATAGCTCTTATAAGAGTGTGAATAAACTTTTATAGGAGCGTAAATAAACTCCTATAAAAGCGTTAATAAGTATTTATAAGAGTAATTATTATAGACTTAAAGTTATATAAAAGGTATTAAATTTAACCTTAGGGAGAGTTTTAGTTAGGCCGTTAATAATTTACTCCGCTATCGGAATATAGCGAAACTCGATTTCGCCTATTATAACTTTTTCGCGCTAGAAATAATACTAGATCGTAATATACTTAATACGGTTATAGTCCTAAGGGTTCTTAACTAGGGTTATAATACCTTAATTATTATAAAAGATAATTATTATAAACGTAAAACAGGCTAGTAGAGCGGAGTAGGCGGCTAGTATAAATAGTATAATAACGAGTACTATTAATATATACTAGTTTAAATCTCTACCGGAATAAAGTATACACGTAATAAATATTAATTATTTAAATAGCCTTTTAAGCTAGATAGTTTCCTTAATAACTTAGGTCTAGCCTATATATTCGGCTTTATAAAATAATAATATAACCGTCGGTTATCGTTTAGACTACTAGTTAATAGTTATATTACCGAGATAAAATATATAGTTAGAGGTAGAATACCTTATATCGTAGTTACCCGTTTAATTAATATTAATATAGCCCTTTAATAAGGCGAGTTAACCTTAAAAGACTAGCTTTAAATATAATATACCGCGTAAATAACGGAAGATACGTTTTATAACCGCCTAATAAAATTCATCGGGGTTAGAAGTATAACGACTTATTATTAATACCGCGTAAGCGATATTAGGCCGCGTACTCATTATAGTATATATTAATAAATTAACGGCTAACTAGTAGGCGGTAAAAAAGTAGGTTTAATTTAATATCCTTTATCGGCTAGTATAAATTTAATTATAGGGTTTATAAAGACTCCTATAGCTTTAGCTTTAATATTATATATTTTATAATTTTTAAATACCCGCTCTAGGTATACTTCCTAGCTAAAGGATAACGTATAATTAAAGCGATGGCGCGATATTTTAAAATTAAGATAATACGTAATAAGGCTAAGGTTAATTATTCTATATTTATTATTTAAGCGTTATTTTAGTTAAATAATAATATCTTTACCGGCGCTAATAATTAATATATCGTCGATATATAATATAATTATTAAGTATATCTTATAGTTAAGAAATATATTAAAGTTAGTATTTAAGGGTATAAAGCCTAGCTTAACTAGGAAAATCGTAAAGATAATATATTATACTCGAGGGGATTACTTAAACCTATATAAAATATATTTTAAGAAATATATACGGCCTAAACTATCGTCGAAACGGGTAGGTTATTCGATATAAATTTTATTATTAATTAGGCCGTATAGGAAAGTGGCCTATACGTTCATTTATTTAAACTCTAGATTATAAATAATTATAATAACGAATAATACTTTATAATTTATAGGCTTAATTATTAAAGTAAACGTCTCGTTAAAATCGATTTTATATTATTATTTAAACCTACGCACTACCTAGCGAGCCTTATAACGAGTAATTTCGCTAGCGGCCCTATATTTAAATTTATAAATCTACTTTCCTTAAAGTATCTTTCGGTTTCGGGGTAGATTCGATAGTATCTAAATATTATTCGCTAAAAATAAATCGATTTCGGTAATTATACCGAGCTATTAGTATATTTTATTAAAAGCGTTAATTATAGCTTCTTTATACGTTTTTAACTCGTAGGGCTCGGTAAATAAGGCTCTCGTAAATAAAACTAGTAAATTAAGAAATAAAATAAGTTTACGAAACTCTAGATACTTATTTAGAGCTATCGGTATTATAAGCGTATTAGCGCCGGAGCTAGAAGAACGTTAAACCGGTTCTATATTAAATTCGGAATCTACGTTTTCTAGTATATTTACGCGAGTTAATTCCGATTTAAGGTCGCTAAGGTTTATATATAATTATTATAACTACTACGCTAGCTATAAACTTAGTATAAATAATTTTGATTTAGGTTTTAATAATATTATACGCCTAATTAATCGCTATAATAGCGGTAAAGACCGAATAATATTATTAATTAATTTAGGTTAGGTAGCTTTACTTCTACTATAATTAATACTATTAATTATTTATATTAAATTCCGAGCTAGTTTATTATTTATATAGGCCTAAAGAGTTCTTTTATTTTACTATAATATCGCCCCCTTAATAGGGGATTATTAACGAGATCTTATTAACTAGTAATATAACTACGCTACGTTTACTATTATTAATATATTCTTCGGTCCATTATACCTAGGTAAAGCGAAGTACTTTACCCGTAAATATTAATATATAGTAGAAATAGTTATTTTTATAACCGATAAATATACCCTTTTTATTATAATCGGTGAATTTTTATTAATTTTCCCCTATAATATAGCGTTCCTAATAAATACCTATTTAACCGATATTACGTAGATATAATAAGTTAGGGCGTATACTAGTGGAGGTTTAATAAGATATAACGTTTATCGTAAATATAAGAGAGTAGTTTCGGAGCTAGTTCGCTATAGTAATAAACTCTAAGATAAGTTTATTATCGAGCCCGTTATTAATTAATAAATTATATACTCTCTTAAGTAAAATTTAGCCGACGCGCTTTAATATACTATTTATTTAAGGGTTACCAAGGATAGAATAACTTTAGATAATACTATGTTCGAAATAGTAATCGGCGAATACCTTATCGGTATATATAAGATCTTTATCTATATAAAGGTAATAGATCCTATAGTCTCCGTATTCCTTAATACTTTAGTAACTATAGAACGTACCGAAGATACTTATTTTATAAAGGATAAAGTAGTAATAACTATATTTATATTTATCGTTAATAAACGTAATTATAAAACCGAAACTATAAACTCTTAGGTTAATAATATCGCTATAAATAATATCGTATTTAAATCGTCTTTACCGCAGGCGACGTTTATATAAATACGCGTATATTTTAATAACGCTATATATTTCGTAATTATTATCCTCTTTAACTTTAGATAGGTCGATTCTATCGGTTATTTAGGATAAATATATAATATTATCTTTACCTAGGTAACCGAGTCTCTCGTATTATAAAGTTAAAACCTTAGCGTTTATAATAAATAAAGCGAGTTAACTCTATTTATATATATATAGGATATAAAGATTATAGTTCTAGAAAGTCGTAATAATATCTTTAAATCCGATCGAGATCCCTTCTAAAATAAAGCCTAGCGTATAACTAGCTCGCTAAAGCTTAGCGTACGAAATAAGATTAAACCTATTATTAAGAATACATATAACGTTATTAACTTATAGGTATTAGATATTATTATCGCTTAAGTATAATAACTTAATAATTTTATTATTATATAGTATTAGCCTACCCCTAAAACCGCTAATAACGTCGGCGCTCTTAAGTTTAATATATTCTATAAATATAGAGTAATTATAGGTAATATAGACGGTATAATCAGTATCGAATATTTAGAGTTAAGAGACTTTAGAGTTAATACCGGCTAGGGCGTAATAGGATTCTACGTTTCCTTCGGTATCGGCTTTAACTCGTTTATAGGGCGATTTATTCTTATTCCTATTATTATTATTATTTTTAATAATATTATTATTACCTTTACCACCTCTACCGCCGCGGTTACCTCGACCGCGGCGGTTACGGTTACGTTAATTATTATAGCCGAGATTATTATATTATAATTTATTATAGGTAGTATAATACCTAACTCGTTTTACGAAATTAATATAATATAAATAAAGTCGAATAATTCCTTCCTAGTTAGGTTCTTAAACTCGTTATTAAATATTATAAATAATAAGAGCGAGCTAGCTAGTATTAACGGTACTAGCCTAAAGGTATAAGGTATTATAAAAACGAGAGATTACTATATTAAGAGATATCTTAATTATATTATCGGTATTAAATAAATTATAGTCTTCGGCGAAGAATTCGTAGTATTATTAATACTTAATACTAAGATTACGATAGAATTATTAAATTATAATATTATTATTAAGTTTAAGGTAATTAAACCCGTAAAGCTCGTTATAAGTAACTTGAAATTTACTAGTATAATCGCTAGGGTTATCGTAATAAGAAGTAATAAATTAATCGAGTTTATTTAGAGTAGTATATAAATAGCCGGAGCTACGGGGTTTAAACTTACTTATAATTATTATCTAAGTTTATAAAGTTATCTTTTTAATTTTAATTTTTACGTATATTACCGGATTAACGGTACGACGAAGGATATTATAAATTATCTTATTATCCCTAAACTATTAGTGCGCAGTTTCGACTATATAATTAAATTTACTAGCGTCTAGTTCTAGAGCCTTAATAAAAGAATCTTCGAGGTATTCCTATAGATCTATAGTATTAAAATTATTATGTATCTCTTATTTCTAGCGGACGAAATCTTTTATAAAGTTAAGTTTTTCGACTTTATCGAATACCTAAATAATTTTTAGGTACTGCGATATAATAGCGGTAATAGTGTCCGAGGAATAAACCTAAATAGTTCGGTATCATTAGGTAGTTCTAGTGTTAACTCGTTTATAAAGTAACTAAAGGTAGCTAGTAAATCAAATCGATAACGGTATTTATACGCTTTATCGTCGTACCTTTTATCGTCGTATACTTTTATATAAATCTTCTTAATCGTACCCTAGGTCCGTTAGAACGTACGAGTTAAAAATCTCTAAAGAGTACGCTAACGTTTAGTTATAAAACGAGGTAATTTAGACCTAAACGGTTACTATTTCCGTTTTAATAATCGCTATTATTATAATCGTTTTAAACGACGTAGCTTAAATACTAGAGGGTAGTATAATTAAGGTTTATTTAATTATAAATTAGTAAACGGAGGGTATAAAGGCGAGTAGCTTTAGTAACTACTTTAATAGTAGGAATTACTATTATAACTTCGAGTTATAGTTACTACTTATACTTAATTTATCCCCCGATTACGGAGTTCGTAGTCTATCTCTTTCTTATAAACCGAGTAGAGCGGTAAGGGAGCTATAAAGTTAATTAGTTATATCAATTCTAGGCCTTAAATAGGCCTTATAAATTCAAAGTTATTAATACGCCGTTAATAAAAATAATAAGTTATATAGAGGGGTTACCCGAGTTTAATAACGGTAAAGAGTTATTATATATAGCTACCCCTTTAAAGTTTTATTTAGGTATATAAGGAGTACGCTAGCGTTAACCGTTTTAGCGATTAGTTACTTTCTAGTATTAACTACTTTCTAGCTATAATAAGACTACTAGTAATTAGGTCATTTCTTGGCGGTATATAAAACTCTTTATAAACGATAAGTTACTTTCTAGCGTATATTATATAGTACGATTAGTTACTTTCTAGTAGTTATGTATATAGTCTAGGTTATTCCCTAGCAGAGGCGGGGCCGGCGGAATTATATTTTATATACTAAGACCCTACTTTAAAAATTTCTTACGGGCGTAATCTAGTACGCCCTAAACGCAGTTACGACAGCGTAATAACGCCGTATTACTACTATTAATACTATAATAATATGGCGAGTACGTAGCAGATATATACGTAGAGCCCGGGCTCATAACCTATTAAATATAGGATAAATAGAAATACTTCTTAATTAATTATCTATAGAGGATAAGAGCGAACATACGTGTAAGACCCTAATGCTAAGTATTGCCAAGTATTTATTTACTAAGTAGATACTAAGTAGTCCTATACTCCTATATTCTAATATAAAGTACTCCGCTTTACCTAGGTTCGGTAGACCGAAGAGTATACCGTTAGTAGTAATAAACGTACCGTAGATAACGATATACCGTTAGTTAATAAAGTCTTAATAATAGTACCCCGTTAGGGGGGCGATATTATAACGAGACGTAAAAGCGTTTTAAGACTATACGAACTATAGGGTAGTTTAGAATCTAATATTAATAATTATAATATTAGTTATAATTATAATAATAGATAACTAATTAAAGTTACCCCGCCTAGCCGTACTAAATCGGTAGAGGATGTTATTCGGTCTTTACCGCTACTATGACGATTAATTAGATATATTATATTACCGAGGCCTAGGATTAAATTATTTATATTAAGCCTATAGTTTACGCTAGGTTTATAGCCGGTATAATAACTATAAACGGATCCCGCTAGCGACGTTAATTTTAAATCGACTCGCGTAAATATACTAGAAAATATAGATTCCGAATTTAATATAAAACCGGCCTAACGTTTTTCTAGCTTTAGTATTAATACGTTTATAATACCGATAGTTTTAGATCAATATTTAGAGCTTCGTAAACCTACTTTATCCCTTAATTTATTAATTCTATTTATAAGAGTTTTACCTACCGAGTCTTACGAGTTTAAAATATATAAAGAAACTATAATTAATATTTTTAATAAAATATATTAATAGCTCGGTATAAATACCGAAATTAATTCTCTTTTAGCGAATAATACCTAGATATTATCGAATCTACCCCGAAACCGAAAGATACTTCGAGGTAAATAGGTTTATAAATTTAAATATAGGGCCGCTAGCGAAATTACTCGCTATAAGGCTCGTTAAATAATATATAGATTTAAATAATAGTATAAAATCGACTTTAATAAGACGTTTACTTTAATAGTTAAATTTATAAATTATAAAATACTATTCGTTATTATAGTTATTTACGATCTAGAGCTTAAATAAATAAACGTATAAACTACTTTCCTATACGACCTAATTAATAATAAAATCTATATCGAACAACCTACTAGTTTCGACGATAATTTAGGTTATATATACTTTTTAAAATATATTTTATATAGGTTTAAATAATCCCCTTAAGTATAATATATTACTTTTACGACTTTTCTAGCTAAGCTAGGCTTTATACCCTTAAGCGCTAATTTTAACGTATCTCTTAACTATAAAATATAACTAATAATTATATTATATATCGACGATATATTAATTACTAGCGTCGGTAAAGATATTATTATTTAATTAAAATAACGCCTAAATAATAAATATAGAATAATTAATTCAATCTTATTATATATTATCTTAATCTTAAAGTATCGCGCGATTAATTTAATTATACGTTATTCTTTAGCTAGGAAGTATACCTAGAGCGGGTATTTAAAGATTATAAAATATATAATATTAGAGCTAAAACTATAGGAGTCTTTATAAACTTTATAATTAAATTTATACCGGCCGATAAAGAATATTAAATTAAGCCTACCTCTTTTACCGCCTATTAGTTAATCGTTAATTTATTAATATATATTATAATAAGTACGCGGCCTAATATCGTTTACGCGGTATTAATAATAAGTCGTTATATTTTTAACCCCGATAAATTTTATTAGGCGGCTATAAAACGTATTTTCCGTTATTTATATAATATATTATATTTAAAATTAGTTTTCTAGGGTTAACTCGCCCTATTAAAGGGTTATATTAATATTAATTAAGCGGGTAACTATAATATAAGGCGTTCTACCTCTAGTTATATATTTAATCTCGGTAGTATAATTATTAACTAGTACTTTAAGCGTTAACCGATTATTACGTTATTATCCTATAAAGCCGAATATACGGGTTAGACCTAGGTTATTAAAGAAATTATCTAGCTTAAAAATTATTTAGATAATTAATATTTATTACGTATATACCTTATTCCGGTAGAGATTTAAGCTAGTATATATTAATAGTACTCGTTATTATACTATTTATATTAGCCGCCTACTCCGCTCTACTAGTTTATTTTATATTTATGATAATTATTTTTTATAATAATTAGGGTATTATAACCCTAGCTAAAAACCCCTAGGACTATAACTATATTAAGTATATTACGATTTAATATTATTTCTAGCGTAAAAAAGTTATAATAGGCGAAATCGAGTTTCGTTATATTCCGATAACGGAGTAGATTATTAACGGCCTAATTAAGGTTCTTTTTAAAATTAAATTTAATACCTTTCGTATAACTTTAGGCCTATAATAATTACCCCTTATAAGTATATATATTGACGCTTTTATAGGAGTTTATTTACGCTTTTATAGGAGTTATTTTATATTTATAAATATAGAATACGACTTTATAAGTTTATCTAGAGGCTCTACGGGCTTATTTAAAGGCTTTATAAACTATATTTTAATAACCTAATTAATCATAAATATTAATATTTAAATCAATATTAACTAATAATTATTATATCGAATACTACTAAATTTTTAGGGCCTTATCTAAGGTCTTTATAAAGTATACTCTCTAAATTTTAATTAAATCGCGTCCGTATATATAACGATATATCCTAATCCGCTTTAGGTACGTTTAGGTTATACGCGGCGACGATAATATTATTTTATAATTTATCGTTTTAATTTAACCCTCTTATAATCTTTATTAATAAATATATATATCGCTAGAATATCCCCTAAATATCCGTTATAGTTATATATCGTTATACCCGTAGTATTTAACGCGGAGTATCCTAGGCGGTTTTTATACCCTTAATAATCGATTCCCTATAAAACCTTATAATATCCGGCTATTTCTAATAATCTTCTTATAGTATTCATATTATTTATTAATACTCCGACCTAGTTACTACCTAAATTTAGTGTGTATAGGTTAACTATTAAATAAATTTTTTAAAATACCGTATTTTATTAAAAAACGGAATTTTGCTCCTTTAGCCTCTACCGACGTGGTTTAGCCCTATAACTTAGCCCCTACCGACCTAGCTTAGCCCTATAGCTTGGCCCCCACTAATTATAGCTTGGGCCTATAACTTAGCCTCTATAAACTATAGTTTTAGCCTCTATAACCTATTATAACGACCCTAAAATAGGGGGAATACGGGGCTATTTTAGAGACTTCTTAATAAAGGATTTCGTTCGAGTAGGAGTATTAGAATATAGGAGTATAGGATTATTTAGTAACTACTTAGTAAATAAATACTTAGTAATACTTAGTATTAGGGTCTTATACGCATATTCGTTTTTATCCTCTATAGATAATTAATCAAGAAGTGTTTCTACCTACTATAGTTCAATATAATTCTTCCGTATATATAATAATATCTTTATTCTCCTATTAATTAAAGTTATTTAATTAATTTATTTATTTTATTAAGTATTAAGTTACGCTCTTTATCTTTCTCTTCTTTAAAATCTTTTCTACTTTTTATTCTTTAGTGATATTTATTAATTCCGGTAAAAGTATATCTAGTATTAATATATCGTTTTATTTATAATAATATAATTCTAATAATAGTATATATAAAATGTTATAAATATAATAATTCGTTAGTAATACTAGGCGATATATTTATAACCTAATTATATTAAGATCTTTAAATAATTAAATTAAATTATAGAAAAGCTTTTTATTTAGTCGCTTTTATATAAGATTCTTTATTAATAATAACACTAGGTTATTTATATTAAATAATTTTAAATTATACTTCTCATTATAATTACGCTTCCACCGTTTTATTATAATATCTTAATATTTTTTAGGTATTCTCTAAACCTTTTAATTTTCTTAACTCTTTTTTTATTAATAGTACTTCTCCTAAACGGCTTATCCTCGAGACGCGTCTCGATTAAGAAATCGTAACCGTATAATATTTTAAATAACATTATACGCGTCGTTATATACTACGTATTATAATATACTTATCTAGTTATTAGAAGAAACTCTATCTAATTATTTTATTTATTAATATAAAAGATTCTTAAATAATATTTTAAGATCTAATTTTAACGTTTTATCTAATTAATTATCTACGGATAAAATTCGGTATTTAAGCGCCGCTTAATCTTCAGAGATAATAATTTACTTTTAATTAAAAAATATTTATAAAAACGGATCTTTTATCGGATATAATACTCTTTAGTATTCCGAATTTAAGGATAATTTCTTTATATACTAACTCTACTAGTTCTATAACGTTAATAATTTTAATAATAAAAATATATTATAACATTTGATATATTTATCTATTATTATAAATACCGAGTTATAAATATATTCTTTACGTTTATTAGGTAGTAACCTCGTAATAGAATTTATTATAATTTCTTTCTACGGGCTAGTTAGATAAAATAAAGAATTAATTTCGTCGTAAAAGCGATACCTATATACTTTGATATATTAATAAAGACTATATATCTCGATATACTCTAGTATATTTGTCTTTAGAGTATCCTAGTAATATTTTTTAAATAATAACTCTATCCTTTTTTTAATCCTAAAATACCTTATTAAGATATTATTATAATACTTTAATAATAGCTCTTCGCGGATTAACCCCTCCGTAGGTATATAAATTTTGTTATTATATTTAAGGAGTAATATTAAATTAAGAGTCTAAGCCCCGGCGGAATATATAATATCCACTTATTAATAAATAACGATTCTATTCTACGAGAAAGAATTATCCTTTTATAATATACGGATTAACTTGACTATCGATAGACTTTCTACGTTATAGGCTGTTGAACTATAGTAGGTAGAAATACTTCTTAATTAATTATCTATAGAGGATAAAAGCGAATATACGTATAAGACCCTAATACTAAATATTACTAAGTATCTATTTAATAAATAGTTACTAAATAGTCCTATACTCCTATATTCCAATACTCCTACTCGAACGAAAACCTTTATTAAGAAGTCTCTAAAATAACCCCGTATTCCCCGTATTTTAGGGTCGTTATAATGAGTTATAAAGACTAAAACTATAATTAATAGAGGCCAAGTTATAGGCCCAAGTTATATCGGTAGGGGTTAAGCTATAGGGCTAAGTCATATCGGTAGGCGCTAAACTATAAGGCTAAGCCACGTTAATAGGGGCTAAGAGAGCAAAATTCCGTTTTTTAACAAAATATAGTATTTTAAAATTTTTATTTAATATAGTAGCTAACTTATATACACTAAATCTAGGTAGTAACTAGGTCGGGATATTAATAAGCGATATAAATACTACGAGAAAATTATTAGAAACCGTCGTATATTATAGGGTTCTACGGGGAAGGGACTACTAAAGGTATAGAGACCGCCTAAGATATTATAAAGACCGCGTTAAATACTACGGGTATAATAATATATAACTATAACGAATATTTAGAGGATATTCTAACGACGTATAAACCTATTAATAAGGGTTATAGGAGGGCTAAATAAGAATAATAAATTAAAGGGCGATTTTATCGTCGCCGCGTATAACCTAAAAGTATTTAAAGCGATTTACGATATACCGCTATACGTACGGACGCGATTTAGCTAAAACTTAGAGAGTATACTTTATGAAAACCTTAAAATAAGGCCTTAAGGATTTAATCTATAGGGTAGTTATTAATTAGTATTAAATTATATATTAATTTTTAATTTACTAGGAAGGCGCTAAATATATATTAAACTCTAAATACGGCTCTTTAAATAAACCCGTAAAACCGTATTTTAGCGTATAAAGATTGAAAATACTTTTATAAGAATATTAATAAGTTTCTATATAAATTATTAAAGGCTTAAAGTAACCCGAAAGATATCGAACTTAATTTTAAAAAGAGCTTTAATAAGCCTATTAATAATTTAATTTATTATAAAGATATAACGGAAATTAATTTTATTTAATACGATATTTTCGCGTTAGAAGTAATACTATAAATTCATATACTTAATATAACCGTAATCTTAGAGGTTCTTAACTAGGTTTAAAATACCCTAATTATTATAAAAAATAACTATAATAAGCGCGAAGTATATAGGTATCGCTAAAAAGGTAATAAATATATATAGTATATTAACGAGTAGTATTAACGTATAGTCTTTGGTTCTCCCCCTAGTATAGGGTATAGGGGTAATAAGTATTAATTATTTTAATAATCTTTTAAACTAAATAATTTCATTAGTAACTTATATTTAGCTAGTATACTCGGCTTTATAAAATAATAAAATAATAATTAATTAACGCTTAAATTACTAATTAATAACCGTACTACCGACATTAAATATATAACTAGAGGTAGAGTATCGCGTATTATAATCGCTAGCCTAATTAGTATTAGTATAGCCCTTCAATATAGCGAGTTAACCCTAGAATATAAACTTTAGGTATAATATACTATATAGGTAATAGAATATACGTTTAACTATAATTTAATAAATCTTATCGGGATTAAAAATACAACGGTTTACTACTTTATTAATACCGCGAAGGCGATATTAGGTCGTATACTTATTATTATATATATTAGTAATCCGATAGCTAATTAATATACGGTTAAAAAAATAAGTTTAACTTAGTAGCCTTTACCCGTAGAGATAAATTTAATTATTAAGTCTATTAGAACTCCTATAACTTTAAATTTAATATTCTATATATTATAATTCTTAGATACCTTTTCTAGGTAATCCTCCTAGCTAAGGGATAATATATAATTAAAGTAATCGCGCGCGACTTTAAAGCCTAAATAATAAATAATAGGCCCGAGATTAATTATCTTATATTTATTATTTAGTTATTATTTAAATTAAGTAATAACGGCCTTTCTAGTACTAGTAATTAATATATTATCGATATATAGGGTAATAATTAGTTAGGTATTATAATTAAAGAAGATATTAAAATTCGTATTTAGGGGTAGTATAAAACCTAGCTTAACGAGAAAGATAATAAAAGTAGTATACTATATATAAGGGGATTATTTAAACCTATATAAGGTATATTTTAATAGGTTATCGGTAAATCTTAAAAGTAAATATTAGTATACTTTAAACGCTATTAACCCTATTAGAAAGCCGTCTACGGGTTTATACTAAAACTTTATATTAAATACCGACCCGAGGTTTAGTAGGGATTAGTAAGTTAGGGGTCCGGGTAGAGTCCTATTAATAAATAGTACTTATTATTAATAGGTTCAGTAGGTTTAATAACTCGATAAATCGTTAGTAACTTAAATATTAAACGAATAGGCCTATTACATACCCTATAATATGCGTATTTATATGCGTATTAATATGCGCCATAGTATAGGTTATAGTATGGGCCATAATATACCTCATAGTATACGCAATAGCGTGCGTAGCTTGCGTATACTATTGAATAGTATACGAATAGTATACGTAAAGGTATCCTAAATAATATACGATATACGCCCCCCGTAGTAGCCCCTAAAACATCAGACGAAAGCCCCCATAGTATGCGCAATCATGGTATACGCTAAGGTATACGCCAAGGCATGCGCCATGGTATACGACATACTATAGTATTTATATACGTATACTCCCCGGATATACCTAGGTGACGCCCCCGCGAGAACTTTCGCTAAAACTTATTATTCCGGGCCCGGTAGGTCGCTAGCGTTAATAATCGTCGCTAAGGGTCGCTACCGTTAATAGTGTCGATTATAGAACTTTATTTATTTCAGCCTTATTATAGGGCTGAGTTATTATTAGTATACTAACGGTATATATAAATTACTAAAGTTACTAATCCGGCTAAAATTAACCCGGAGTTATTAAATTTATTAAAAGTAACTTACCTAGACCCCTAATTTATTAAACCTATTAATAAAACGCTAGTAGTCTTATCCGTAAATTAGGGCTACTAATAACGTCCTATTAATAACTTTTATTTAGAAAAGTTACTAATAGGACACTACCAGCCCTATCCGCGCGGGCGGTAACTCAGGTTTTAGTAGGAGTTTTTGAGATTTACCGATAGTATATACGGCCTAAATTATTATTAAAACCGGTAGGTTATTCGATGTAGATCTTATCGTTATCGATCTCGCTATAAAGAAACGTAGTTTATATATCTATTTATTCGAGCTCTTAGTCGAATACCGTAACGATAACGAATAATACTTTATAGTTTATAGGTTTAATTAAAGAGTTAAACGTCTCGTTAAAATTAATTCCTTAATATTATTTAAAGCTACGTATAACCTAGCGGGCTTTATAGCGAGTTACCTTATTAATAATACTACGCTTAAACTTATAAACCTATTTATCGCGAAGGGTTTTTCGATTATAGAGTAGATTAACTAGTATCTAGGTATTATTAATAAAGAGCGAATTAATTTTAACCTTTATATTAATTTACTAGTATATTTTATTTAGGGTATTAGTTATAACTTCTTTATATATTTTAGGCTTATATAACTTATATAGTAATATCTTGACTAGTAGTATTATTAGGTCGGGGGAGAGAGTAAGTTCGCGTAGTTCTAGATACCTCTTAAATACCCTTATTAATATCGCGAGCGAGGCGGAGGCGGGGGAATATTAAGCTAGATTTATATTATTTAATAAATTAGAGCTCGAGGACTTTAGTATTATTACTCGCGATAATATATTATTTAAAATTAATAGTTATTATGGCGCCTATAGGCTGGGGCTAGGTATATTAACTTTTAATTTTAATAATCGTAGCGAGATAACGCGTTTAATTAGTCGCTATAAGGGGGCTATAGTAAATTTAGAGCTACTACTATTATGCCCGTAATCGTCGATATTTAATTCTATATTAATAGGAGATTTATATAGGCCTAAGGTATCTTTATATTTTATTATAATATCGCCTCCTTAACGGGGAATTATTCTAGGGATTTAATTAATTAACGGTATTTATATTATAATATATTTATTTCTAATATAACGCTCCTCGGTTTATTAAATCTAGGTAAAGCGGAATGTTTTACCCGTAGGTATTAATATTCGATAAAAATAATTACCCTCGTATTTAAACGAGGGCGCCTTTAATATTACGTTAAATAAATTTCTATTAATTTTTACCTATAATATAACGGTCCTAATACAGGCCGATTTAATTAATATTACGTAAATATAATGAATTAGGACGTATTCTAATAGAGTCTTTATAGGGCGTAATATTTATTATTATAATAAAAGACCGATTTCGGAGCTAGTTTATAATCGAGATAAATTTTAGAATTAATATTTTATTAAGGCCGTTATTATCTAGTAGGATATATACCTTCTAGAGTAAAGTTTAATTAACGCGTTTTAATATATTATTTATTTAAGGGTTCCTAGGGATAAAGTAACTTTAAACGATATTATATTTATACCGGTAATCGGCGAACGCCCTATTAATATATATAAAATCTTTATCGGTATAAAGATAATGGATACGGTAGTCGCCATACTCTTTTACGGACCTATAACTATAAAAGGCGCTAAATACGCCTATTTTATTAGGTATAAAATAGTAATAATTATATTTAAGTTTATTATTAATATAGGTAATTATAAAGCCGAAGTCATAAACCTTAAAATTAATATTATTATTATAAATAATATTATATTCGAAACGGCCTTTTCGTAGGCTGTGTTTATACGAATAAATATATATCTTTATAACACTATAGGTTTTATAATTATTATCGCTTTTAACTTTTAATAAATCGATACCGTTAGCTATTTTAGATAGCCGTACTATATTATCTTTCTCTAAATAACCGAGTCTCTCGTATTATTAGGTTAGGGTTTTAGTATTAATGATAATTAATATTAACTACTACTAATTTATACGTAGAACGTAGAGGTTATAGTTTTATAAGATTATAATAATTCTTTTAGATCCGATAAAGATTCTTTTAGAAATAAAACTTAAGGGGTAGCTAGCTTATTAGAATTTAATATAAAAAATAAAGTTAAAACCGCTATTAAGAATATATATAATATTATTAACCTCGAGGTATTATACGCCTTTATCGCCTAAATATAATAACCGAATAACGCCGTTATTATATAATATTAGGCCGCCTCTAAAGTTATTAATATTATCGGCGCCTTTAAATTTATTACATTTTATAAAAGTAGAGCGATCGTGGTTAATATAAATAATAATATTAGTATTTAAGACCTAAAATTTAGAAATATTAACTATAATATTTATAAGGGTATAATAGCGTTTTATATATCCTAAATTAGAATTACCTTCGGTATTAGACCTCTAATATTTATGTAATTTATCGGATTTATCGTCCTTACTTTTATTATTTTGGCTTTTATTATTATTATTATTATTTTTAGTAGTAGCGTTATTATTACCTTTACCGCCGTCTTTACCGCGGCTACCTCGACCGCGCTAGCTACGGTCGCGTTAGTTATTATAACTAAGATTATTATATTAGGGTTTATTATAAATAGTATAGTACTATACCCGCCTAATAAAGTTAGTATAGTAGGGGTACGATCGAATAATTCCTTCCTAATTAAATTCTTAGATATATTATAGTATTAAGGTATATATAGTAAATACTAGTTAATTATAACTAATACTATTAACCTATAAATATAATATATTACGGAAGCGAGAGATCGCTATATTTAGGGTAGTTTTAGTAGTACTATTAATATTAAATAAATCGTAGTCTTCAGCGAATATTTTATAGTAGCGCTAGTAATTAAAATTATAGTTACGGTAGAACTATTAAACTATAAAGTTATTATTAAATTTAAAGTAGTTAAAGTTATAGAGCTCGTTATAGGCCTCTTAAAACTTATTAATATAATCGCTAGGATTATCGTATTAATTAATAGTAAATTAATTAAGTTTAGTTAGTACCTTATATAGGTAGCCGGAGTTACGAGGTTTAAATTTATTTATAATAGTTATCTAGGCTATAATAACGACCTTATTATTCTTAATCTTAGCGTAGGTTATAAAGGCGACGGTATAACGGAGGATATTATAAATTATCTTATTATCGGTGAATTATTAATATATAGTATTAATATTATAGTTAGGTTTACCTACGTCTAGTTCTAGAGCTATAATAAATAGATCTTCGAGGTATTCCTATAGGTTTATTATATTAAAGTTATTATATATATCCTACTTCTATTTAATAAAGCCTTTTATTAAATTTAAGATTTCGATTTTAATAAATACCTAAATAGCCTTTATAAATACCGATATACTAGCGGTAACCTAGGTATAAGGCCGAATAGTTTAGTATTATTAAATAGTTTTAGTATTGATTTAGAGTGACTAAAACTGGCTAAAAAGTCGGATCGATAACGGTATATATATATTATATTAACGTCTCTTTTATCGTTGTATATATATATTTTATTACGGAGGTAGTCGATTATTTACCTAGTCTATTAAAAGGTACGGAGTTAAAGTCTTTAGAGGGTACGTTATTATTTAGTAATTAAATAAAGAGGTTTGGCCTTAAGCTACTCTAGATTTTATTTTTATCTTAATAATCGTTATTATCGTAATTATCTTAAACGACGAGACCGAAAGCTTAAAGGATAGTATATTTAGAATTTAACTCGTTATTATTTTATATAAAAGAATAAAGGTAGATAGTTTTAGTTATTATTTTAAAAGTAGAAGTTATAATTATAATTACGACCTATAATTATAGTTTATAATGTTTTTCCCCCCCGACTATAGAGTTATAAATTTGTTTCTTAGTTACTAACGTTATTAATATTTATTTTTCTAAGGCGGTGAGTAAGTTATAGCGGTAATTAGTTACGATTATTCTAGGTTTTAAAAAGACCTTATAAACTTAAAGTTATAATACGCTATTAATAATTATAATAAATTATATGGAGGTATTAACGATAATAAATAACTATCGTATATAGCTACCCCTGAGGTATTTATTTAGGTATATATAAAGTACGTTAATATTAATTAATTACGGCGATTAGTTACTCCCTAGTATAGTAATTAGTTACTTTCCAATAGCGTACTTCGCTTATTAGTTAATTTCTAGCGGTGTACGAGCTCTTTATAAATTATTAGTTTTATTCTAACGCGTTCTAGTTATTTCCTAGTATATATATAATAGTTATTTCCTGGTAGCGACGGGGCCGGCGGAACGATATTTTAGGTACTAAGCCTTAATTTACTATCTAGAAGAAACTCCTATACGGGCGTAATTTAGTACGTGCTATAAGAGCGTAGTTATAACGTAATTATATTATATTGTTACTATTATTTATTATGGAATAGGGAGTATATAGTGGCTAGATACGTAGAGCCCGGGCTCATAACCTATTGAACTATAATAAGTAGAAATACTTCTTGATTAATTATCTATAGAGGATAAGAGCGAATATATATATAAGACCCTAATACCAAGTATTGCTAAGTATCTACTTAGTAAGTAGTTACTAAATAGTTCTATACTCCTATATTCTAATATAGGCCGTTTCGTATATAGTTATTAATCTAGTAATTATATATAAAATAAATAATATATAACTTATAACTCTAGCGATAAAGTTAAGTAATTTATCCGTTATATTATAATTTATTTAAATAAGTATTTTATTTAGATTCTTTAGAATTTCTTATTTAAATTTAGGTTCTTTAAGCCTAGATAAATATATTATTTAATATACCTCTCTAATAACTAATATTAAGGATTTTAATAATATAGTTTTTATATTTATTAAACTTTATAATATACCTACGGCCAGTCGGTTAATCGTAGGCGAATTATTATTTATTTCTAGATCTTTAATATCTATAAACGCGTTTTATATTATAGCGATAATAAGGCCAGAACTAACTTTTCCTAAATTTAATAATTTTTATTATAATATTAATAATATTTAATTTAGTAAATTACTTTAATTTTTATAATCTAGATATTATAATAATTTATCGGCTAGATTACTTTTACTAAAGCGATATGTAATTATAAAATTAAAAGATAAAAGTTTTATAACCTATTTTATTTAGCGATTATTTAATTATTTTATATTTATAAATCTCTTTAATTTATTATAATTTATTAAAATCTTAATTTTATATAAACTACCTTTGAGGTAATACTATTATTATTTAAATATTACGACTGTTATAAAGAGTTTTTTATTATAAATCTTATATTTTTCCTCCGGGCCTCATATCTTATATAACTAGAATATAACGGGGTACTACTTTATATCTTATTATAATTATAAAAGTATTATAAATATTATAAAATTAAAGGTATTTATCTCGACTCGAATTTATAATTCTAGGTTAAAATATATTAATATTAATACTTAAAAGAAAATATCTTATAATATACGAAATATATATTTAGCCTTTTTTAATTTATATAAAAGACCTAAACTTTTTATTATCTTGACTTCTCTTTAATAAACTTATTAAAGGCCTTATTATCTACGATTATTAATAAATAAATCGACGATAAAAATTAATAAAGCCGAGGAAGACCTGAATATTATAATAAGATTTCGGTTTCGGCTAGGATTAAATCGTTTTAATTTTATATTTATTTATTAATATACCTTCGGTATTTGTAATAAATCCTAGAAATCTAATTTATTAGATAAAAAAGTTAAAGTATATTTCTTTAAACTCGTAAATAAAGAATATTTTTATAAATATTTAAATATTTATTATATATAATTTATATACTTCTCTTTTAAATTTAAATAAATTAGAATATCGTCTAAATAGATTATATAGAATATATCTATTTTTTTATTAACGATTTATTAATATAAACTTAAAAGGTAGTAGATATATTCGTTAATTAAAAAGTATTATTATATATTTAAAATAACCGTATTATATATAGAATACCGTTTTCTACTCGTCGCCTACCTTAATTTTAATACGATAATAAATATCTTTTAGATTAAATTTAGTAAAGACGGTGATATTATTTAAACGATTTAATATTTTACTAATTAATAATAAAAAATTATAATTTTTAATAATAACTTTATTTAAGCCCTAATAATCGATATATAATTATAGACCGCCGTCCTTCTTCGAGACGAAAAGAATAGGGGCCTTTATTAAATTTATAAAATATTTAATATAATTATTTATTAAAGTATTATCTAAATATCTCTTTAATTCTATTAATTTAATATTATATAAATTATAAAGAGGCTTATAAGATAAATCCCCTTCGATTTTAATAATATAATTATGATTTTTATACAAAGGTAACTAGCCTATTTTCTTATTTAAAAAATTATTAATAAAATTATTAAATTCTTCTAGGAGTACTAGCGGTATACTAGTATTATAATTAATGGATATTATATCTATTACCGCGTTACATTAATATTAAATTATTCTTTTATTCTTTTATTCCCAGTTAAATAAGTCTATTTATATATATATTAATATATAAACCACTGGTTTAATCCTTAAGGATTTAACGAAGTCTTTAGGTTTTTCTAAATTAAAAATACCTTCAACGATACCGAATCGTTAAGTATATATATTAAAATCTAATTAAATTCTTTCTTTTTTTAGAGTTAATATACTTAAAATAATAAACTATCCCTTTTTATTAATAGTTTAGAAAACGTTATTATATATTTTAGAACGTCTTTATAAATCCGTAAAACGATAATTTATATAATAAACGCTATAATAATAAATTATTTATTTATTTATTTACTTCGGATACGGGAGCGGCGCGTTTTTTATATATTTTTAAAATTATATTATTTTATAAAGTTTTTACTAATAATATTTATCTCTACTCCGAGATTTATATCGATTATAATTACGTACTTTATAAACTTAATATCCTTTAGATTAAAAAGTATATAATAATTAATATATATACTCCGCGAAGTAATTATTTTTTAATATCCCTTTGAGCCGGAGACTTCCCCGAGCGTTTATCATTTCCCGTAATTTTATAATTATTTATATAACCGATTATTCTAGACCTTTTTTCAGAGTAATTAGGGGATATATATTTATATTCTTTATAATTATAATATTTAACCTCGTTATAGTCTTATTTATAAAATATAATTAATTAATTTATATTTTTAAGTTTTAATAAACCTTCTTATTTTTTATTTATATTAAATTTATCTTTATCCTTATAACCGCTTTTTTTTAACTTTTTATAAAGGCCCGAATAATTATTTTAATTATTACTTTTATATTTCTTTTTATTCTTTATTAGGGTATATTTAAATCGTACTATATATATTATAAAATCGCTACGTACTATAAGAAGGGACGGAAACCGATTAAAGTTTATATAATATCGTCGTATAGGTATATTAATAGATAATTAATTAATTACTTTTCATTATAAAAGGGTAACTAGGTTTTTAATAAATTAAGATATATTTTAAATTCTTATACCGTTTAGTTTAACCTTTAATTTATATACTAGTATTATATATTTATATTTAGTTATCGGTTTATTAGATCTTTAATATAATTAAGGAGGAAGTTAGAAAATATCTTCTAATTAAAGCTTTCGGCCGGGTAACTATTTTTATAATTATTTTAAATATCTTTAATATAATCTTTTAATATCAATATTATATCTTATATTTTCTTATTATTTATCGGAAAGTTATATAGAGTAAAACGAAATATAATTTCCGTATTATAAATTTAATTATAGTAGTTTTATATATTTTTTCTATAAAACTCTCGGAGTTTATTAGGATATAGATTCCCTTATTATATTACTAGATTATATTAATTACGACCGATTATCGAATTATTTTCGGATACTACCGGGGGTAAATCTCTAGGTATAATATTAAATAATATAATTAATAATTACTCGTCTTTAATATCGTAAGAATAATTTTAGATTTCGCGCTTTAATTACTCGTTTTTTTATTCGATAACTACTATAAATATTATACGTTTTGAAAGGATTCCTCGGCGGTACTTTATATTATTTAATTTAATATTAATCATAGAGTCCCCGAGCTCGTTTATGAAACTTATATTAATAATATATTTACTTTATATTTAATTTAGCTTTATACCTTTAACAAATTATTATTTAAAAAGATTTAAAGAGATTAAAATTATTAAACTATAATACTTAAAGTATATATAATAATATAAAAATAAATATATAGATTTAGTAAAGATCTTTATTATTTAATAGAAGAATTAATCTCTAAGGAACTCTAGGAGCTAGGAGTAACTAGTTAATTATATAATAATATATTTAGCTATAATATTAATAGTTTATTAATTACGTTATTAACTAATAAAGTTAATATAAAGGTTACGTATTATATACGTAGTCTTTGGCCCGAGTCCCAATTATTAAGGTCTAGCCTTAACATAGTATAATAACGGGGGGCTTTCGTCTAATACTTTAAAAGCTACTACGGGGGGCGTATATCGTATATTATTCAAAATACCTTTATATATACTATTGCGTATACTATAGGGTATACTATGACGTATATTATAACCTATACTATAGCGTATACTATTACGTATATAATTGCGTATACTATAGGGTATATAATAAACTTATTCGTCTAATATTTAAATTATTAACGGTTTACCGAGTTACTAAACCTACTAAACCTACTAATAGTAAATACTAGTTATTAATAATAAATACTAATTACTAATCCTACTAATCCTCGGGTCGGTATTCAATATAGGGTTTTAATATAAACTCGTAAATAATTTTCTAATAGAGTTAATAACGTTTAGAGTATACTAATATTTACTTTTCAAATTTATCGATATAATTATATTAAGGATCTAATAGACCGATAGTTAAATATAAATATATAATATTAATATACGAATTAAAGACTAAAATAGACGATACGGGAATTCGAAATATATTTTAATTTATTAAAAACCTAATTACCTCTTTATAATAAAGATTGATTAATTACTTATCTATTAATATACCTACGTAATAATATTATACGAGAATTTAATCGGTTTCTATTCCTTTTTATAATATATAGCGAACTCGTAGTATTTACGGCCCGATTTAAATATAACTTAATAAAGAATAAAAAGAAATATAAAAGTAATAACTAAAATGATTATTCTAGGCCTCGTAAGAAATTAAAGATAAATAAATTTAAAGATAAAGATAAATCTAATAAAAATAATAATAAGGAACATTTATTAAAATTTAAAGATTTAAATAAATCGACTATATTTCTTAAATAAAACCTAGATAGAGTTAAATATTATATCGACGAACTAAATCCTAATATAGGAATATATATGAAAACGTCGAAATTCGGATTCGAAAAGATAAGACGAAAGTCGAGTTAATTAGATTTCGTAACCCTAAAATTTTTTGAGACTACGAAATCAGTTAAGATAAAAGAGAATAAAAATAATAAAGATAGGATTTAAGGTACTAGAGTAGAGAGTAAAAATAAAATATTAAAATATTTTTATATAACGAAGACGTCGTAATAAATAAATAAATAAATATAAAAAGAGTATAAAATTTTTAGAAGAATTAATAATAATTATAATAAAAATTATAAAAATTATAAAATATAAGAAGGTATCTTATAATAAATAATATACTATAAATTATAATTAATATAGATTGCGTTAAGAATAACTTTTAATTATATATAAAAATCAATATAAAAGCGTAGACTTTAAAAGTTTAAATAAAACTACTAAAATAAAAGATTTAAAAATTTAGAGCTAGGAGTATATATATATTATTAATATAGAGCTAGACTAATATTACTCGTAGGATTTTTTTTATTAAAATATATAATCGAAGCGAATCTCTCTTTCTCTATAAAAGCGACTAGCGCGAAAGCGAAGTAACTAATAATTAATATAAATAATATTTAAATTAAGGAGTAATTAAAGAAACTAATAAACTTTTAATTAATTAAAATATTCCGAAATAAAGTCTACTAGTATTTAATAATAGAATTAATCGTTAAAATAGAATAAACTACGAAAAGTAATATTATTTTTTATTATATAATAATAAAAGTAAAATAAGAGTTAAAAAGAGTTAACGAATAAATAAAAAGTATTAACTCCTCGGCGAGAGTATTAAGATAGATTTATATAATAATAATATATAATATAAAGAAAAAGGTAGTCGATATAAATAACTAAAAAACGATAATAAAAATATTAAAGAAAGATAATTATAGGTTATACCTAGGCCTAAATATTATAAATATAAAATAACTAGGATTCGTCTTTCAAAGACAAATTTGAAAAGTAAATATTAGTATACTTTAAGCGCTATTAATTTTATTAGAAAACCGTCTACGAGTTTATATTAAAACTCTATATTAAATACTAAGGTAATATAAGAATTAGTAAAATTAATAAATCGGGGTTTCGGGTAGTAAATCGAGGTTCCGGGTAAATTACTTTTAGTAAATAGTACTAAATATTAATAAGTTTAATAAGTTTAGTAACTCGGTAAATCGTTAATAATTTAAATATTAAACGAATAAACCTATTATATACCCTATAATATACGTAATAATATACGTAATAGTATACGTTATAGTATAGGTTATAGTATAGGCTATAGTAAACCTTATAATATACGTAATAACGTATATATTTTACGTATACTATTTAATAATATATAAATAATATACGTAAAGGTATTTTGAATAATATACGATATATACCCTCTATAATATATTTTAAAAGATTAGACGAAAGCCCCCTATAGTATATTTAATAAGGTAGTATATACTATAGTATACACTAAGGTATACGCTATAATATACGATATATTATAGTATTTATATATATATTCTTTCTAGATATATTTAAGTAACGCCCCCGTGAGAATTTTAATTAAAATTTATTATTCCGGGCCTAGTAAATCGCTAGCGTTAATAGTTATTATTAAATATTATTATTATTAATAATAATAATTATAGGACTTTATTTATTTCAGCCCTATAATAGGGCTAAACTACTATTAATATATAAATAATATATACGAGTTATTAAAGTTACTAATTTTATTAAAATTAACCCGGAGTTATTGAATTTATTAATAGGACGTTACCTAAACCCCTAATTTACTAAATTTACTAATAGGACACTAGTAGTTTTATCCGTAGATTAGGGTTACTAGTAGTATTTTATTAATAATTAGAGTTAAAAAATCTATTAATAAGATACTAGTAACCCTATCCGTAAATTAGAGTTACTAGTAACGTCCTATTAATAATTAGGGTTAAAAACCTTATTAATAGAATACTACTAGCCTTATCCGTAATTTAGGGCTACTAGTAGGGTACTACTAACTTAATCCGCGCGGTTAATAACTAGGGTTTTAGTAAGAGTTTTTGAGATTTATTAATATTAAATTAAATAAATAAAGTTATAATAAAAAGTATTTAATACTCCTTTTTGAAATCTTAGATTTAAATATAATAAATAGGTTAATAATAAACGGGGGTTTCAGAAACGAATAATTATTATTATATAAAAAATAGGAAAGAACTAGCGATTTAAAATAATACTTTAATTATTAAAAATACGATTATATAATTTTAATATATAGGAACTAGCCTAAGTACGAGATATATGTAGAATTATATTAGTTATACGAATATAATATTAAAAGCCCGAAGGAGAAGCGTTATATAATTTATTTAAAATACTACGAGTCTTAAAATAAAATATATTTAATTAAATAAAAAGAAATATACTGAGTCCGGTACAGATTAGAGAATAAATCTAAATAATTTATAATATTACCGAAAATAATACCCTTAGGCTCCTAGGTATAATTAAATAATAACGGGTTTATACTAGTACCGGTAAATAATACGAAGAAGAGGAAAATAATAATAAATATAATTAAAAAGATTTAAAACGCGGTTACCGTATCTAGGAAAATAAGAAAACTAAGATAAATTAATAGGTTAGTCATAACCGGGTAAATAATTTTTTAAATTTTAAATAATCTCTTAATAACGGCCTTCGACTAACTAAATAAGAACCGGCTAAATTTAATATTATTAAAAAATTAAAAAATAAACGAAGACTTTACGGATATAATATTAATACGTAATAAATTATATTACCTAATTCAAAGTTATATAATAAAATATTAAGAAGAAATTAGAGTTAATAATAAAGTTACTTTAAGATAAATAAATTGAAAATATCGATATTATAATTATTTAAAAATTAAGTTAGAATCTAGCTACCTAAGTACCGTATAATAATAAAATTAATTATTTTTATTTAGTATATAAAAGAGGTCTAAAGACCCGTATTTTATTTCTATATAAATAAAAGAACCGATATAAATACTTAGGAGTTAATTTATTAATAAGGCGACTTATATTTTATAAGAATTATATTTAAAGAATAAAGAGTTAGAAAGAAACCTCGGTTAAATAAAATTGAAGAAGAGAATAATTTTAATAAAAGAATTCTTTAATCTAAAGAAATTTAATTTTATAATATATATAACTTATTATTAATATAATATACCTCGGCCGATAATTTATTAATATTATTATTATTGAAAGAAATATTATCGGAGGAAAATAAATATATTCTTTTAATAGACTTTAATATCTATTATCTTAATTAAAATAATATTAAACGATATATATATTATATTATAATAAACTAGCTCCTAGGAGTAATAAAATCGAGGGAAATGAAAATAAAATTATTAAAAGAGTCGGTTATATAAAAAGCCCGAGGATACGAAAGTATAATCGATTTATTATTTTTTATAAAAGGAGTATATTAAACTATAAATAATTTTATAATCTACGAAGATTTATACTACGACTCTAATTATAAATTAGTAGTAATAGAGTTCGAGTAAATATAAAAGAAGGCGGTACTATATACTCGCCGCGCTTAAAAGAAAATTAAAGATAAGATTACTTGAAAAGAGATAAGATACGGCGTAAAAACTCTTTTATTAAATACTAAAGAAATTAAAACTCAAAAGCGAGGAGGCGATTAATTAATATTTAAGAAAAATAATAAAAAGTTTCTAAAAATTATCGACTTTATAGTTTTATAAACCCGGTTATATTAAGGAGTTAAATTATATTAGAATATTTATTATACTAAGGTTACGTTAAAGGCTAAGGAGTATATAAAAAAATACGAATATAACCGAAATACCTATATAAAAAAGGCCTTAAATATAATAAATAACGAAAGGATAAAGTAAATATAATCCGAAGAACGAAAATATTTTTATAATAAAAAAGTAAATTTAAAGCCTCGCTAAAGTCGACGGGAGTGTAAAAGATTATAAGATTAAAAAAGAAGAAATATAATTATCTCAAAGAACTCCTTTAATTCTTAATTATTAAAAATAATAAAAGAAGAAAAACTAAAGACTTCGAGAGTAAAATAAAAGTTTTATAAAAAATCTTATTTCCCTCTCTATCGACGGTAGACCTAAATAATATTAACGGAGCGAGATACTTAAAGTTAATTAAAATAAATTAGGAAATATTTAAGATAAACTTATATAAAGTTATATAATATTTAACCGTCGATAAAATATTAAGAATAACTAGAATCCGGAACTAATTCCTAAAAGTTATAATAATAATAAAGGTAATAAATATTATCATTTATTTATTCTAGGCCTACTTTAAATAAAGTTATTATCCGAGGTATTTTAAAAAGATTAATATAACAATCTTTAAGAAATTAAAGAAAGGCGATTATTTAGAGTTAAAATTATATAAGTTTATTATATTCCTTAATATATTTAATAAAGTATTAGAAGTAATTATTTCAAAAGACTAAATAATATAGCGGAAGAGTATAAATTATTATTATTATAATAAATAAAAATTAAACGAAAATATTTAATAAAACCGCGTTAAAGACTCTTATAAATATAATATATATAATATAGAATTATAATAAGAACGGGAGGAGAAAGATAATATACATATTATTATTAAATATAATAAAAGTATTCGATAATATTTTATATAAGAGGCTATTATACGATTTTCGAATAAAAAGCGTACCGAGCCTAATTATTAAATAAATAGTAAACTTTCTATTAAATAAAATTATATCCGTAATATTTAAAAAAGGAAAGAGTATAATGAAAAAAGTAACGACTAGTATTTTATAATGATTTTTTATTTTACCGGTACTCTTTCTATTCCTTAATATATTATTAATCGAGGAGTTTATTAAAATAAACGTATAAATATAAATTAAAGAACTTATAAACGACTTCTATTTACTCGTTTAAAACGAGAGTATAAAAAAGAGTTATACGAATTTAAAACGAGCCTACAATATTTATCTAAAATAAATAATTAATTATATAGTAAAGTATCGTTTACCCTCTAGAAATATAAACTACTTTATATATCTCGAATACCGAAGAAATTTAATATAAAAATATTAATAAATTCTAGAAACGTAATTATTAAATCTAAAACGAGTATTAAGATCTTAAGACTATATATCGACTTTAATATAAAATAAGAATTATATCTAATTTAAATTAAAATTAAAATAATTAATTAAAACCGCGCTATAAAATACCTAGTTAAATCGATATAAGGCGCGACCTTCTCGAAGTATAATATAATATCTAATATAATTATTAGATTACTATTAACGTTTATAACCTCGATCGTCGGCAAAACGAAAAGTGGCTCGATCGTGGCTCAGGGCGCTCGACGGGCGCCCCGGGAGCCTCTAACGCGACACCCATCTACCGACTCGAGGTGCGCCCGAGGCATACAGCCAGGGGGCCTAGGGCCACTCGGGCGCATACCGAGCAAGCCTAAAACCGCCACTAACGGGCGCTAAATTAGGGGTGCGCCACCAACATTAACCCCCGTCCAAGGCCCCTGTTCATGGCCATGGCCCTATTCCATTCATGGCCATGGCGCATTCCATTCATGGCCATGGTCCTGTCGCTGTCGCACCCCCATAACTGTCACTGTCGCACCCCCAAACCCCTGGCGCATGCCCTGGCGCATACCCTGGCGCATGGCCTGCGCATCACCCCCGCGAGGATTTCGCCTGAATCGATCGATTCCGGGCATCAAAATTTGCTGGCGTTGGGGGTCGTTCCGGGGGGTCGCTACCGTCGATAGGGGCGATCATAGAACATCAAGACTTTTGAAAATTTTAGGTAGTAAATCACGTGATCCTCTAAGGTTAGGGCCCCTGAAGCTACGGGCTTAAAAGGCGCTTGTAGGGAGCCCGACGTTAATCTTATAACGGCCTCGGGCGCCCGTCGAGTACCTATCGAGCGCTAAAGCGCTCGAAGGGGCGCTCGACGTACGCTCGGGGCCGCTCGAGCGCCCCGAGCCTACTTCGGGCGCCCGAGGCAGCTTACCTTTAGGCCCCGAGCCGCTGGAGCCGGTTTTCGATTTGCCGACGATATAATATTAATTAAAAAAAACGACGGAGGTTATAAAGAGATATACGAAAAAACTAGTAATTATCTAAAATAATTATTTTAAGATAATTCTAAAAGTATTTAAAACTACCTTTTTTTTTAGTAATTAGAAATTAAATTAATAATCGCGTTAATCTACCTCTAGATAAATTACTTAATAATATAATATTAAGTAAATCGGGGAATTTATTTAATTATATTTATAAGAAATACGCGGATTTAGAATAAGCTTTAGCGTAAAGGAGATAAATAATAATAAATATCTTCGATACTAATAATTGAAAAGGAAGTCTAACTACTTCGCGCTTTAAGATTTAAAGAATAATATAAGGTAGTTATAATTATAAGGAGGAAAAAAGACTAAATAAACCCGACCGAAAATATTAAAGAATACTAGGAAATTAAAGTTATTAATTAAAAAATAAAAGATTAGACTCGCTAATAATAACTGAATAAATAGAAGAATTATAAGATAATAATTTTTATATAATTTATTATATTAACCCGGCTTAAAAAGGAGATTTATTTAATAATTAATTCGATTATTATAATTAATTAAAAAAGGCTAAAAACTTTATAACGATATAATTAAAATATAGTAAAATTAGATTAAATAAATTCTTATACCGAATAAAGGTATTTATCGTCCGTAGCGTTAATTACTAGTATATATAAAGGAAGTAAAGTATAAAGTATATATTATTATTTTACTCGGAACTAGTTAGGAATAAAATAAAACTCGTAAAATAAATAAATATATATAACTTTAAGAAGATATTAATATAGGTCTATAATATATATATAACCGCGTGGTAAATAATAAAACCGAGGTAACTAGGTTAATTGTCTTTTATTAAATAATAATTAATATAATCTAAACTATTATTAGTCCCTAGCGATATATCTAGTTTTATAAAGAAAAGAAAGAAAAGAAAGAAACCGCCGGCTAAAGAGTCGTAGATATTAATTATTTAATTAATTTTTAATAAAGCGGCCTATAGGCTTACGAGATAAATAAATAAAAATAAAGAAACCGAAATAAAAGAGAAATAAAGAGAAGTAATAAATAATATTTTAGAATAATTATAACTATCGGCTACTAACTAGTAAAAAGAGGAAATAAGTTATCGATAAATTAAAGTTTTTAACTAACGAGGTTTCTTTAGCGACTAAGGTAGTAGGCGCTACTAGTAACTCTATTAAAAAAGTATTCGCGGAACTCCTTTATTAGTAAAGTAGTTTTACTAGAGTAAATATATAATTAATTAATTAAAATTAAATATTATAATTATATATCCCTTAACTACTTTAAGAAGAAGTCTAGAATAATCGGCCATATAAGTAATTATAAAGTTACGGAAAATAATTAACCCTCAAGGTAATCTCCGTCTCGAGGAGATAATAAAAAGTAGTTATTTTATAAAATATTCATATCGATTATTACGTACTACTTAATCCTAAGAATATAAAGTTTATAAAATATATAACTATAAGAGATATAAATCCTAGAGTAAAGATAAATATTATTAATAAAAGTTTTACGAAGTAGTATAACCTCGAATATATAAAAAATATACCGCTCTCGTATCGGAAATAAATAAATAGATAGATAGTTTACTATTATAATATTTACTATATAGATTATTATTTTATAAATTAATAGAGACGTTTTAAGATATATAATAATACTTGTTATATTATTAATAAAAAGAGATTATTTATTACTTTAAATACACCGACCCTAAAAAGGGAAAGAATTTAATTTAATTTTTAATATACGAACTTAACGATTTAATATTATTAGGAGTATATTTAGTTTAGAAAAATCTAAAGACTTTATTAAATCTTTAAGGACTAAGCTAGTAGTCTATATATTAATATATATAAAAAACTTATTTAACTCGGAATAAGAAAATAAAATAATAACTAAATATTAAAGTAACGCGGTAGTAAATATAATATTTATTAATCGTAATACCGGTGTATCGCTAGTACTCCTAGTAGAATTTAGTAGTTTCGTTAATATCTTTTTAAATAAGAAAGTAGACTAGTTATTTTTATATAAAGATAACGATTATATTATTAAAATCGAAGGGGATCTACTTTATAAATCTCTCTATAATTTATTTAATATTAAATTAATAAGAGTAAAGAGATATTTAGACAACGCCTTAACGAAGAGTTAGATTAAATATTTTTTAAATTTAATAAAGGCCCTTATCCTTTTCGTTCCTAAAAAGAACGGCGGTCTATAATTAAATATCGATTATCGGGGCTTAAATAGAGTTATTATTAAAAATAGTTATTCTTTACCGTTAATTAATAAAATACGTCTTTATTAAACTTAATTTAAAGAATAAATATTATCGTTTTAAAATTAAAGTAAATAATAAATAAAAAACGATATACTGTATATAATATAATTATTTTAAATATATAATAATACTTTTTAAATTAACGAATATATTTACTATCTTTTAAACTTAAATTAATAAGTTATTAATAAGAATTAATTAATATATTCTACGTAGTTTATATTTAATATTCTAATTTATTTAAATTTAAAAGAGGAGTATATAATTTATATATAGTAAATACTAGAGTATTTATAAAAATATTCTTTATTTACGAGTTTAAAAAAATATAACTTTTTTACCTAGTTAGTTAAATTTCTAGAATTTATTATAAATACCGAAGGTATATTAATAGATAAATATAAAATTAAGATAATTTTATCCTAGCCGAAACTAAAATCTTATTATAATATTCAGGTTTTCCTCGGCTTTATTAATTTCTATCGTCGATTTATATATTAATATCTATAAATAGTAGGGCCTTTAATAGGCCTGTTAAAGAGAAGTTAAAATAATAAAAGTTTAGGCCTTTTATATAACTAGAAGAGGCTAAATACGCGTTTTATATATTACGAGATATTTTCTTTTAAATATTAATATTAATATATTTTAACCTAAAATTATAAATTCGAGTCGAGATAAATATCTTTAATTTTATAATATTTATAATACTCTTATAGTTATAATAGGATATAAAGTAGTATTTTATTATATTTTAATCGCGTAAAAAATAAGGTTTAAAAGAAAGATATAAGATTTATAATAAAGAGCTCCTCGTAATTATCGCGATATTTAAATAATAATAGTATTATCTTAAAGATAATTTATATAAAGTTAAGATCTTAATAAATTATAATAATTAAAAAGAGGATTTATAAATATTAATTAATTAAATAACCGTTAAATAAAATAAATTATAAAATTTATATCTTTTAATTTTACGATTATATATCGCTTTAGTAGAAATAATTTAATTAATAAATTATCGCCACGTTTAGATTATAAAGACTAAAATAATTTACTAAATTAAATATTACTTATATTATAATAGAAGTTATTAAATTTAGGAAAAGTTAATTCTAGTTCTATTATTACTATAATACGAAACGCGTTTATAAATATAGAAGATTTAGAAATAAATAGTAATTCGCCTATATTTAACCGATTAATCGTAGATATATTATAAAGTTTAATAAATATAAAAAATATATTATTAGGATCTTTAATATTAGTTATTAGAGAGAATATATTTATTTAAATTTAAAAAATCTAAATTTAAATAGGAAATTCTAAAGAGTTTAAGCGAGATATTTATTTATTTAAATAAATTATATTATAATAAATAAACCGCTTAATTTTATCGCTAAAGTTATAAATTATAATTTTTTATTTTATATATAATTACTAAATTAATAACTAGGTACGAAATAGTTTATAATATAAAAAATCTATTAATAATCGAGTTAACTCGTATATTATAAAAAGATAATTATTTCTCGTAAAATAAAATCGCTACTTATTAATAAATGAATATTATATATTCCGCCGGAGTTTAGATATCGGTAAATTTTAAAAGTAAATATTAATATACTCTAAATACTATCAACTCTATTAGAAAGCCGTCTACGGGTTTATATTAAAACTCTATATTAAATACTAACTCGAGGTTTAGTAGGATTAGTAAGTTAGGGGTCCTATCAATGAATAGTATTTACTATTAATAAATTTAGTAAATTTAGTAACTCGATAAATCGTTAGTAATTTAAGTATTAGACGAATAGGCCTATTATATACCCTATAGTATACGTATTTATATACGTATTAATATACGTTATAGTATAGGTTATAGTATAGGTTATAGTATACCCTATAATATATATAAATAGTATACGCAGCTTGCGCACGCTATAGAATAATATACGAATAATATACGTAAAGGTATTTTGAATAATATATAATATACGCCCCCCGTAGTAGTTTTTAAAATATTAGACGAAAGCCCCCTATAGTATATTTAATCATTATATATACTAAAATATACATTAAGGTATACGCCATAATATACGATATAATATAGTATTTATATATATATACTCCCCGGATATATTTAGGTGACGCCCTCGCGAGAATTTTTATTAAAACTTATTATTCCGGGCCCGGTAGGTCGCTAGCGTTAATAATCGTCGCTAAGAGTCGCTACCGTTAATAGCGACGATTATAGAACTTTATTTATTTCAACCCTATTATAGAGCTGAGCTATTATTAATATATTAATAATATATAGAAATTACTAAAATTACTAATCCGGTTAAAATTAACCTAGAGTTATTAAATTTATTAAAAGTAATTTACCCGGACTCTTAATTTATTAAATTTATTAATAAGATACTAGTAACTTTATCCGTAAATTAGTATTACTAGTAATATTCTATTAATAACTTTTATTAAGAAAAATTATTAATAAAACGCTAGTAGCCCTATCCGCGCGGTCGGTAACTAGGGTTTTAATAACAATTTTTAAAATTTATTAATAAACTCTTAATTTAATAATATTTTTTAAATATAATAATAAAATTTAAATATTTATAAAGAGATTAATCCGCGAAGAGTTATTATTAAAATATTATAATAATATTATAATAAAGTATTTTAGTATTAAGAAAATAATAAAGTTATTATAAAAAAAATATTACTAGGATACTCTAAAAACTAATATATAAAAATATATCGAAATATATAATCTTTATTAACGGGTTAAGGTATATAGATATTATTTTTATAATAAAATTAATTCTTTACTTTATTTAACTAGCCCGTAGAAAGAAATTACAATAAATTTTATTATAAAATTACCGTTTAATAAATATAAAGAACGCGTTTATAACTCGGTATTTATAGTAATAAATTAATATATTAAAATATTAAAATATACCTTTATTATTCGACGCTATAAAATTAGTAGAGTTAATATATAAAGAAATTATCCTTAAATTCGGAGTATTAAAGAGTATTATATCCGATAAAAGATCCGTTTTTATAAATATTTTTTGATTAAAAATATATTATTATCTAAAGATTAAACGGCGCCTAAATACTATATTTTATATATAAATAAATAAATAAATAAATAAATAAATAAATAATAATATATAATATATAACGACGCGTTTAATATTATTTAAAATATTATATAGTTATAATTTATTAATTAAGATATTTCTCGAGGACGAGTCGTTTAAAGGAGAAGTACCGTCGATAAAAAAATATTTTAAGAAAATAAAAAGTTCTAAAGAATACTTAAAAAGATATTATGAAATTATAATAAAAGTATAAAAATATAATTATAATAAAAAGTATAAGTTATAATTATTTAATATAAATAACTTAGTATTATTATTAAATAAAGAATTTTATATAAAAGCGATTATATAAAAACTTTTTTATAGGTTAATTAAATTATTTAAAGTCCTCGATATAATTAGGTCGTAGGTATATCGCCTAGTATTATTAACGAATTATTATATTTATAATATTTTTTATATATTATTACTAGAACTATATTATCGTAAATAGAACGATATATTTATATTAAATATCTCTCTACTAGAATTAATAGATAATATTAAAAAATAGGAGGTAGAAGAGATTTTAAAGAAAATGAAAATAAAGAGTGTAACCTAATACCTAGTAAAGTAAATTGATTATCTAAATAATTTTAATTAATAAAAGAATAGAGACACTATTGTATATACGGAAAAACTACGTAAAGTATATAATTAAAAAGTAAAAGTAGAGAAAAAATTAAATAAGAAGTAAAAATATTATTAATTATTAGTTATAACTAGTTATTAGTATTCACGAGTATTACGAGTAATTTATATTTTTAACTTTAATTATAGCGAGTTTTCTATACTATTTCTTCTTTTAATTTATAAATAATATAAGAGATATAAATAATATAAAACCCTTTACCTTTTTCTTTAAACTAGATATACGAGTATCCTCTTTTTAAATATTAATATTAGGACTCTTATATATAATCTTTTCTTTTTTCGAATTTATATTAAAAAACGTACTAGAAGATATATTAAAAGAAATTATAAAGTCGAGTTTAAGAGACTATAATATTATACGCGATATATTATAATTAAGGGCTAGATTAATAACGGGATTAATAATAAAATTAATAACGACTTTAAACTTTATATTAAAACTCGAGTTAAAGTCGTTAAAATTATAATCTAATTTAAAGAAAGACTCGATAATATCTTTAAATAATAGATTAAACTTTAATATATAACGAGTATTATCCTTATATATTATTTATATTATAATAGATTATATCTCTAATTTTTTTTATAAATATAATAATACGAGCTAGAAACTAAAGACCTATTTATATTATATTAGCGGGATCGAATTTATTAAATTCTATTATATATATATAAATTTTAATAGACTTTTTATAATATATAATTCGACGGCGAAGTATATATAAAGAGTTATATAATTAATAATAAATAAATAAAGCGTTAATACGCCTATAGTATAATAATAGAATTTAATAATATTAATTATATATCTCTATAAAATAAAGTATGACGAATCGGTAGGTAAAGTTAGTATAATATATAATAATAATTATATACTATATATACGCGGTTATTATAGGAGAAATAATTATAGCCGATATAGTTTAAATAATATAAATAATAGGTTTCTAAAAAAGTCGCGGAAAATTATAAATACTTAACGATCTTTAAATAAAAAATTATAATGAATATCTAAAGAATTAATATTATTAAAATATTAAATTATAATAACGAGTTATTATTATAATATATATACTTTATTAAATAAAATAAGGTAAAAATTTCAGAAATTAATAATAAATAATAACTATATATATATATAACTCTTTTTAAATAAGATATATATAGACGAGATTAATATTAATAAAGAAAAGAAATTATTATATTTATATTTATATTAAAGATTATTAAAAAGAAAATTTTAAAAGAGAAACTAGAATATATTAATTTAAAGTCTTATATCGAAGTATAAATAATAAATTTGTATTTATATTATAAATAAATTTATAGAAGTTATATTATTAAATAAATAATAAACTTAAATATTAGAAATACGTAAAGTTATATATATAAAATTAATATAATAATATTAAAGATATAAAATATTAAGGGCGGAGGCCGAAATTACAATTAATATTAAGATTTATTATTGTTATACGATTTACTAGTAGACCCTTTTCGGAATTATTTTATAAAATTTAGAATTTCCTTGAATTCTTATTAGTCGATAATTTATTTATCGTTTATCGAGTATTATAAAAGAATATTTTATTTATTATAAACGAGATATACTTTTCTATAAATAAAATAAACTAGGATATTTAACGAGTTTATAAATTATTTAATAAATTTTTAAATCTAAATAAAAGTCCTTTTATAAAGTTATATAAATATATTTCGCTTAATTCGTTATAAACGCGCCGAGTAAATAAACTCGCGTTATATATATATATTAATAATATTTATTTTGGAACTATTTTTTCCTTTATTCGCCTAATAATTTTAAAGGGTTTTATCGAGTATTTATTAATATATATATTAATAACTACTAGTTTATACGAATATATACTACTATATTTCTTTATAGGAATATAAAAGTAGTATATTTATACTTTATCTTTAAGGTATATATATTAATTTTATAATATTCTTTCTCTTATTTATTCTATTAAGTTTAGAGAGTTTTACGAATAAATATTATTAATGAAAAAGAATATCTACGGGAGGTTATTATTTTTCTATATTAATATTTATCGGGAAATATATATTTTATTTATATTATTTATTTATTATTCTTTCTCTTATTTCCTCTACGGGTTTGGAAGATTTTTTTATATATTCTAGTATTTAGATTCGGGGCGAATTCCTTAATAAGAGAGATAATTATTATATTATATTAAAACTAAATCTTAATAGTTAATATTCGGGCTAAAGACTACGTATATAATATATAATCTTTATATTAACCTTATCAATTAATAATATAATCGATAAGTTATTAATATTATAATTAGATATATTATTATATAACTAGTTAATTACTCCTAGTTCCTAGAGTTCCTTAAAGATTAATTCTTTTATTAAATAATAAAGATCTTTACTAACTTTATATATTTACTTTTATATTACTATATATACCCTAGGTATTATAATTTAATAATAATAATTAACTTCTTTCTTTTTAAAAATAAATAATTTATTACGAAATAGAATTATTATATTAATTATATATTAATAATTACTAGAATTTAGTTTAGAATTTAGGTACGTTTAACTCGTATTAATCTAGTAATATAATTTAATATTAATATATTTAGACTAGTAATTCTATAAGTTATTTAATAATCTTTATATATTAATAAAAATATAGAGTAGGTTTTAAATATTTAAATATTTATAAACTAGTTAAATTAATTTAAACTAGGTAATATTATATTTTAATTTTAGAGTATTATAAATATCTTTGAAAATTTAAATTTCTTATAAGAATCTTTAAATTTAAATATATATTATTAATTTATACTCCTAGTTATAATTTCTATTTATATCTTTATTTATAATTATAACTCTTATTTATAATTATAGTTTTATTATATTTATAATTTAAATCTTTATATATATATCGTTATCGTACCTCTAGAATTATTATTATATATATATTATCGTATACCTAGGCGTTACCTCGGCGAGGATTTCGCGCGAATTAATTAAATCCGGGAATTAAAAGTTACTAGCGTTAAAGATAGTTCTAGGGGGGTCGCTACCGTCGATAAAAGTAATTATAGAATATTTTATATATATATATATATAGGTTATAAATAGCTATAATAACGCGTATTTATAAAGATAGTAATAACTATAAATATATATATTTATAAGAGTAGTAGTAATATAGGATTTTACGAAATTATTAAATTTACGCGTTAAATAAATAACCCCTTATTACGACCCACTATCGTAATAGGATATATACGGACTAATAGTACTACGTAGGATATTTACTTTACTTATAGTAGTAAATATTATAAATATAAACTATACTCGCTATACTCGTAGGAGTAAATATATAGAGTATATATCTCTTAACACGATTTCCTTCTATTATATAAATAATATATTTTCTTAATAAATAAAAGCTTCGTATTTAACTTGTCTTAAAACTTTTAATTATAGATTCTAAATATAAATATTTATTAGTTTATGAATTAAATTTATAGAACCTATCTAGTTATATTTAATTATTTATATAAAAACTATTATTTATTAATTCTTAATACTCCTCTCTAAAAGAACTAATCTAGGTCTTATCGATATTATATTAAAATATTAAACGGAGAGCCTTAATACTTTAAATATTTTTAAGATAAGTATTTTAAAATTATAAAAAGCCCTAGCCTTAAATACCTTAAATAATATTAAAAGACGTAATATTATAAAAAATAAAGACCGTATTAAAGTCTCCCGCCTAAACTAGTATTATAAAGAGTATAAGAAATTTAATAATTAACTTATTTAACTTTAGTTATTTTTTATATTTAACGAGAGTATTATATTAATTAATAAATAAACGACTTTTACTATTATTTATATAAAAGGTAATATATAGAAATAAGTTAAACTATTTTTAAAACACTATATAGAAAGATTAAATGATATTAATAATTCGGATATAAAGTTTTAAATAAAGAACTTTTCTCGATTTAAAATTAAAATTCGTTATATATTTAAACTTTCTAATAAGAGTAATATAATAATTCGTATTATTTAATATTTAATATAGCGACGATCTACGTCCGATTACTCGGTATAATTTTAATATTATATAATATTAACGGACTAGGACGATACTACTTTTATAATAATATATCGACGAGGATTAAAAAATAATATTAAAAACGAGTTTATACGAATAAAAGCCGATATCCAAAACCTCGATATATTTATAGAATAAATAATTACGATAGACGATAAATTATATAAATATATAATAAAGAAGTATTATAAGGGAGAAATTAACGGATAAAGATATTTAAAAATTTATAATAATAAATATAGTTCGATTAATTATTACCGCCGTAAAAAACTTAACCTATATAATTATATATTAATAAAACTCGATTTTACTTAAAAGGGACCTATAAAAGAATTTTAGAAAAAGAGTAAATAATAATATAAAGGAAAGAAAATAATAAATTATTATAATTATAATAAACCGGGCTATATCGCTAGGAATTATTATTCGAAAAATATAATAAATCGATAATAATTAAATACATTTAAGAAGGAGATACCGGATAGTATAATTAAATTCTTTAAAGATTTAATATAAGATAATACTCGACTTAACGATCTATTAAAGAAATAGGAGAATATCGAAAAAAAGATCGTTTAAAGAATTCAAGAACTCGAAAAATTAAATAATAATAACGATAAAACTCTAAAAAAGGACTCGGAGGAAGAATAAAAATAAAAATAAGAATAAAGTATAATAAATTCTAAAGAATAATTTTAGGTAGTAGACTACCTCGATAATTTTAAAATCTAATTTATTATATTAAAAGAGAAACCCGAAGAAAAGAAAAAGGAGAAAAGATAATTATCTAGAATTAATTATACCTATAATAAATATTACCCGCGATACGGGGAGATATACTAATTAATATATTTAAACGAATATTATAAATACTATTATAACGGTTTAAGAGAGCGAAATTATATCGTAAAACTAGGATATAATTATAATTAATAGAATAATTACTTTAGAGATAATTATTTATAATATTTAATTAAAAAAAGGAAAAACTAAATCTTCCCGGGTTATAATAAAGAATAATAATTATATTTACGGAATTAAATAAATTATAATAAAGAACTAAAAAGTTATAATTAAAGCGAATAATATTATTATTTAACCGAAGAATATAAAAGATATTTCGAGTTTAAAGAGTACTACGGATTTTTATTTTCATTAGGAAAAGACTAGTCCCTTATATTAAAGAGAAATATAAAGACATTAATATATTAACTTTAGAATAATATTTATATTTAATTTAATATAGTATATATATACGAATATTAATAAAAGTTAACCGATATAAAATCGTTATCATAATAGATTTAAGAGTAACTAGTAACTTTATATCTCGAATAATAATTTAGGCGACTAACTTATTAATTTAAAAAAAGAAAGAATAATATAAACTTTAATTAATCGACGGGTTAAAACTATTAATAAAAAAAGTAAATAAGGAAATAAACCCGTTATTAATTATTATTCAACACTATTATAAGGAAATTACCTTCGATATAATAAAAATAATTATTTATTATATTATTCTAGGGATACTTTAATTAAAGAAATATAATTTAATAATCGATTAAAAAAGAGGAGTATTTATATTTCCGTATATTAAAGACGTTATTAATATAATACCTATATACTTATAAAGAATAATTATAAATAAAAAGTCGAATTATAACCCGGTCGAAGCCTATAATATTTTATCTTCGAATAAAAATAACTTTATATAAAGATCCGACTTAATATATATTAACTAAAGAGATTAATAGAGCGAATAAATTAAAATTTCTAAAAATAAAAACGAACCTCCTAATATCTCTAAAAAGTATTAATAATAAAAGTATCTTTTTTAGGAAGAAATAACTATAAAAGTATTATTTAAATATTAATTATAAAATTATAAAATGGAATTCGAATTAAATAAATAACCGATATTTAAATCTATTTATATTTTATTAGAAAAAGAACTCGGAGTATTTCGCGGGTATATCGACGAGAATCTTAAAAAAGAATTTATTCGAGAATTTAAATTATTAATAAATTATCTAATCCTTTTTATAATAAAAAAGGATAAAAGTTTATAACTATATATAAATTACCGAAAATTAAATAATATTATAATAAAGAATCGGTATTTTTTATTAAATATTAATAAGTTATAGGATTAGTTTATAATAATAAAAATCTTTATATAATTAAATCTTCGAGGCGCGTATAACCCAATTCGAATAAAAGAAGGCGAAGAGTAGAAAACTACTTTTAAAACTAAATACGATTATTACAAATATTTAATAATACCCTTCGGATTTATTAACGTACTAGTAACCTACTAAATATTAATTAATAATATTATATAAATATACCTAGATATAACGATAATTATATATTTTAATAATATTTTAATCTACTCTACTAATAAAGAAGAGTATATTTAATATATATAGAATATCCTAATTTATTTATTATTAACTAGACTTCTCTTTAAACTAGAGAAATATAAATTTTATAAAGAGTTACTCGAATTCCTTAAATTTATAATTAATATTAAAGATATTTATATAAACCCTAAAAAGATTAAGAGTATTAAAGAATAACCTATATTATATAATATTAAAACGGTATAAAGCTTTTTAGGATTCGCGAACTTTAATAAAAAGTTTATTAAAAATTACTCTAAAAAGACTTTATTATTAATAAATATTATAAAGAAAGATATTACTTTTTAATAATAAAAGAAATAATAATAATCTTTTAAAGTATTTAAAGAGGCCTACGAGAAACTACTAGTATTATATTCCTTTCGAAATAATAAATTAACTCGAATCGAGATTAATATTTTCGATTTTATAATAGGAGTTTATATACTCTAATAAAGAAATAATAAATAGTACTTTATTATATACTATTTACGGAAGATATTATTAATAGAATAGAACTATAATATTTATAATAAAGAATTACTAGTAGTAGTATTAATATTAAAATAATAGAGGGTTTACGTAGAAAGTTATTTAAATCTTATTATCTTTATAAATTATAAGAATCTTCTTAATTTTATTACTATTAAATAATTAAATAGGAGATAAATTAGATAATTAGAATTATTTGAATAATATAAATTTAAGATCTTCTATACCCTAAGAAAAAATAACGGCCGCGCCGATATATTTAATAAACGAGAAGACTATATAGAAAATAAAAACGTAGTATTATAACTAGCCCTTATATAATAATAGGATAAATCGCTAGTCCTAATATAATATCTAGTAACGACGTTATATATCTCTATTCCCGGAATTATTAATAGTATTTAGAAGAAATATAAAAATAATACCTTAACTAGAACGTTAAGAAATTAGTAACTATAAACTAAACTATTAAAATATAATAGAAAAACTTATCTTCCTAAAGAATACCTTAAGGAAATTATCTATAATTATTATAATAACTTAATTTAAGGATACTTTAAAGTTAATAAAATTATAGAATTAATTTATAGAGAATATAACGTACTAGGACTACGGTTATATATCGAGAAATATATTAAGGAATATATCGAATACTAGTAGAATACCTTAGCGTCGCTCTTATATTCTATAACTACGACTAGATTTATTATTAATTAATACTTAGTTATTACTAAAAATTAGAGATTGAACTTATATTAATATAAAGATAATAGGAGGTTAATAGATTATTAATAAAATATTAAAATTTCGCCCTCCTTTTTTTGATTTAACTTTTATTTAATTTCTAGTTAACTTATATAAAGCCTTTATAAGAAATAATATAGTCGATTTATATTAAAAATTAGTTAATAAGTTATTAAAAACTTATTAATAAAGTATTAATAAGAAATAATAAAAATATTATTAATACTACGTCTTTTACTAGATATAAGAATATAATTTTAATAATACGATTCTAAGGATAGGATTTAAAGACTACGATTTTAGCGATATATATTTAAGAATATTATTAGGACCTAGTATATTTCTAGTATTATATTTCTAGATATATATCGTTAATAGTAAATAGTAGAGGATAGTACTATATATAAATAGAACTTTTTTAATAGTTTACTATTAGCGGTATATAGTACTTTATTTTTAATACTCTAGTCTTCCGTACTTCGTTCCTTAGTACTTTATTCTCGTAGTACTTTATTCTCTATTATTTCTAGTATTATATCTCAAGCTCTGTAAGATTAATAACTATTTTTAATACTTTATTATCGATTTTAACTAATCCTCTACTATATTTTCTAACTATATAAATCGGTACTATAATATAGTTCTATACTTGAATATTATATTATTAATACTATATTTTAATATTATATTATTATTAGTAGTAAATAGTAGATTATAATAAATAATATTAGAATTAATTCGATTTACTATATAGGGTATAATATAGATATTTTAATAAATAGTATAAAGGCCTCCCTTAGGTATAAAATCTTAATCTATAATTAAATTTATATAAATAAATATTAAAAAGGTATCGAAGCTTAGAATTATATATATATATAAAAGTATTATCTACTCGTAAATTATATATATAAAATTATACGACTTATATAAATCTGAAAGTACTAGTTCTAACTATTTTTATAGATTATAAATATAATTTTATATAGCCCGTCGAGATCGATTAGTAATATACCGAAGATTTTTTTAATCTTTAAACTAGCTAAGGAGGCGGTAGAGAAAAAGATAGAGGTATATTAACGAAAAAATATTCGTCCTTATCTAGATTAAGAATTATATTACTAGTAGTATCTATACTACGACGACGGCCTTTAAGTATTATATATACGAGTTAATTAAAAGTATATTTATATTAAGGTAATTTAATTATTTTATTAAACTAGGTTATTAATTTATCCCGAGTATAATATAACTTCGCTAGCGCGTTAAGGTCGGCTTTCTAATCTAGATATAATTTTATTTTTATAGTAAATATAATAAAAACGGTTTCTTATATGATTAATAATAACTATTAAATAAATAGAAGAAGGGTACAAATATTTAAAATAGAAATATTAATATTTATCTTTATTTATCTCTATAATATCGGCGTATTATCGAGTAAGATTAAATATATAATCGAAATTTAACGGAGAGTAATATACTTTTATAATATTAGTTAATATCTTTATATTATAATAAAGTCTAAATAAGCCTATAGTATCCTTCTCGATCTACTTTTTTATTTTATTCTTCAAAGTATTAACGAATAACTCTAATAAATAAAGAGAAATTTATAATTATATAATTAATAAACCTAGTCTTCTAATTCGATATATTCTATAATAATTATAATATTAAAGTAATTTATTTTTATTCTTTAATACTAAAGTTACCGCCCTAAAATTACTTAATTAAATACTTATATAACTAAATATTAAATCTATAAAGTATCTCTAACCGCTGATTTTTTTATAATCCTACGAGATTAGTTTTTATATTTATTATATATTTCGATACTCGATTCTTAATTCTAGCGGCGATATTATTAACCCGTTTTTCCTTACTAAATTATCGAGTACTAGATTTAAATTTAGATTTAAATTTAATAATCTTTATACTAACTATTACTTATAAGACTTTATTTAACTCGGAGTCGTAATCGCTCTCGAATTCTTCTTAATCTAGGTTAATATCTCTATTCTTATATATTAAACTATTATTATTATAGGCCGGATTCTCCTAATTATTATTACTACTCGTATTTTATAGTCTATTAATACGGTTATACTAGTTTTATTATACTAGGTTAGTCCCTTAATAACGAAGGCTACCTACTATTCTAATTCGTCGTAGACGAATCCTAACTAATTAATTAATTATTACTACTTTATAAAATATAACTTTATTAATTAATAGTAACGGCTTTTATATATCTTATTAAGTACTATATATTACTAGATAAATATCTCGATTCATTAACTACTCTAGCGGCACTAGTTCGTCGAATTAAAAATATTCGATAACGTTTTTTCTTCCGTACTATACTCTACCTACCTATCGAGTTCTATATAATAATATAAAATATAATAAATCCTTTCGAGCTCTACTTAATTATATTAATATTATACTATAGTAACTCCGTTATATAGGGTCTATTACGCCGATTAGGAATATTATACTTTAAAGTATTATACCTAGCCGGCTAGTCTAGTTACTAAAGTAGTTATAATATACTAACTTACGGAAATAGGTACTACTACTTTTAGTTTCGATTATATTTTTAATTTTAACGAATTTACTCTATCTTTTACTTATATAACTCTTTATAACTCTTAATTTATTAGATTTTCTCTATAAATCGGTTAAGATCTAAATTTACCTAGAGGGGAGAAACTTCGCCTCTATTATCTAAATTTAAATTAGATTCTTATTTTATCTCCGCGGCCCGAACGAAATCTACTAAGTAGAATTTAAATCTTTTATTTTAGATTTCGTTAAATCTTTTATATTAATCCTCTTCACTACCGTTCTTAAGTTTATATAATAATAATTTCATAATTATTTTATTTATAGGAGTACTAAATTCTCTATCTCTAAAAGAAATTAAATAGAATTTATTTATTTATAACGAACTAAACGAAGTACCTTATTATTAAAATAATTCTACTTTTAATTTAAAGGTAATTACTATTTAGATTAACTTCGTTACGTTTATTATAAAAATAAATAATTTAATCTAGCTAAAAGAATTAATTATCGATTAAAGTTTTCCGTTTATAAGAATTCTACTATATTGAAAAGTACCCCGCGGAAGCCTTTAATAAATATATTTAAATCAACGACTTTAATTTCTCCTACTTTTATAGAAGCTAGTACTATAGCGCCTATTAATATAATAAGCCGCGAAATTATAGTTTTAATATTCTAGCTTAACGAGTTTATAAATTTAAATTACACTTTCGTTAATAATATTAACGATATTACTCGTTATATTATTAATTACTTTATTCGTTAGAACTTCCGGCCTACTTAGCCCCTACGTAACTTTAATTTACGAGAATAATAGGCTCGATTATAGTCTACCGAAACTTAAAACTAGTTAAGCGATTAGGTTATTAATATTACTATAATTCGCTCCGTTATTATATATTTTTAAATAGGTATTTAAGTAATTCGCTAACTACTCGAGGTACTAGCGTTAGCCGGGATTATACTCTTTTCTTTACTACTATAATTAATACCCTCGTTTATAGGTAGTAGTTAATTTACTAGATAAATTTTAATAGAAAAAATTATCTTTGGGAGCCTTATCGGACTAAACGAATATCTATTAAAATAATTATTCGTTATAAACAAAACCGTAATCTAACGAATAATCGATAATATTATTATTAATACTATTAAAATAGAGGTAGTTAAATTCGCTACTATAGGACTATTAAAACTACTAGGTTTTACTAGTCTATAAAGACCTTAAACTAAAGATTTTACTATAATAAAATCGAAATAAAATATAATTAACCTAGGTTTTTTTAATTTTAACTATAACGATAAATCCTTATATAATAGTATTTCTATAGAATATACCGATAAGAATACCTACTTTCGCGATATTTATTTATTCCTAGATTATATTAAATAATTTATACCTATTAAAGGAGTTAAAACTATTAGAATAAATATATAAATAAATTTTAGAGGAATAGTACTAGCCTAGTAAATAAATAAATTATTAAAAACCGAGTAACGGATTATTAACTATAGTAATAATATCGATAAATAATTCAAGTTATTAATTAAGTAGTTTAAATAACCGTTAAATATTATTATTAATTCTTTATTACGCGAAATATGTATTTTTAGAGATATTATTATTAGATAAGAACCTAAAGAGTTCGCTTAAAAAATACATCGTATAATTAAAAATATTAAGATTATAGAGTTACGACCCTAACTCGATATAATTTATAATAGTATCGATTTAGATTTTAGGATATATATTTAATATCCTATAGAATAATTTATTATCGATTCTTTCCTAGTATAGCTAGATAACCGAAAATACGAATAATAAATACTAGTAGTAAAGAAATTAGATAAGTAGTTTCATAGACTAATTTAATTAAACTATAATAATAATAACTATAAATAGCGTTAGCCTCAATAATATAATTAATATTAAAACTTTCGTTAGTTTTTTATTCCGTATAGGTCTATCGAAGTCTTCGGTAGCGGGATTAGACCTTCTATATATAAAAGTAGTAATACTTCTTATAGAAATAGTAGTACTTTTTATGGAAATAACTCGTATAGACTTTTTCCTTCTTATTAAACTTAATAGAATAATATTAATTAATAATAGTAGTAATAGTATCCTCGTTTACCGCCTCCTAGAAGGTAATTTTAAATTATAAATAGAAATTTAAATTTATTATTTAGGTAACGGATATTCCCTATTAAATCTTAAAAGTAAGAAAGAAATTAACGTTTTAATAGAAACCTATTTAGGAAATCTTTTATAAAAGTATACTATATTATTAATAATTAAGAGAATCTAGTAGAAGAAGACTAAAGAGATTTCTATTACGACGAAGAAAAACCGGGTAATTATTATAATTAATATAATAACTTCTAAAGTACTATATAGACTAGCGATAATAAAGATACTATTAATTCGGAGAAACCTTTCGACGAATTAATCGAAGGTCTTTTCGTTAGTATATAGTTTATTATTAAAGCGGTATACTGGCTATATAAATAATTATTCTTATTAAATAATAAATTTTATAAATATATATAATAATATCGCTTTAATATTAATTAGTCTAGTATAACCGCCCCTAGTACTATTTAAATCTACTTTATCTCGATAAATATTTAATATTCCGCCTCCTAGAATATTATTATATCTACGACGAAGGATGACCCTATATAAGGTTATATCTTTCGGGGTTACCGTTATACTATAATTAAAATCTCCTTTAATATAAATAATATCTTATACGATTTCTACTTCGATATTAAATATATTATAAATCTTATCGACCGCGCGTTTTTAAAGAAACTAATAGAGCTCGGTTTAAAGATCGAAATTCGTAAAATATTTATTACGATAAAGATTCGCGGCCTAGGCTCTAATAAATACGACGCGGATAAATATACTATCGTATCTATATATATCTCTAGTAAGGACGGCGTTATATTAATTATTAAAGAACTATATATCGTTAATAATCTTTCGGTAAAAGTATTTATAGGCGTAGATATTATAAAATCTAAAAATATTATCCTCGATACTAGAAAGAATTTAATTATTATTACTTTATATAGTAATTTAAAGATTCCGGTATCTATAATTACTAAGAGTACTAGGACCGATATTATCGTTATTAACAAAAGTAGGTAGACTATACTATTATATATAGAGATAGTAGTTTTATTCAAATTTATTTCGTTTCCTAAAAACCGCGATTTTCTTTTTAAACCTATATAATATAACTCCTTTATAGTCTCCGCCTATATTATTAATTATAATACGGACTACGTTATAGTATATAACGATATAGATAAACTTATAGTACTAGGAAAGTACTTTAGGCTCGGTAAAGTTATTAAATATAAAACTATAAAATACTTCCCCGTTAACGTATTATATATAAAGATAACTCGTAGATTACTAAAATCTTATTTATTATTTATCTTTTAGTATTTTAAAGTATCCCTAGTATTAATAATAATATTTAATATTATTACGATACCGTAGAAACCTTCCGTAGAGGGTATTATAATAATAAGGAATCCTATTATAAAAGTATTATTTATAGATTATATCTTTATAGAGATATTATACCCTACTAGTATTACGATCTATAGAAGCGATACTTCTATTAATCTTATTTCCGACGTTATCGATTCGTTTTTAGAGTTTTAGAAAGATATAGGAAACGTAATTAATATCCTAAAATCTAAATAAATAAATATATTATTTATTAATAACTAGAGAGAAATCTATAAAGTAGGTTAAATACGAGTATATCCGTTAAGAAAGCGAGATAGAGATATAATTAACGAAGCGTTTAATAAACTCTATAAATAAAGTCGAATAAAATAGATTTCTAAATTTATACTATTCTCTTTTCTTTATTTCGTTATATAGAAAGATACTCCCGATGACTATAAAGATTATATAATTATTAATATTCGGGCTTTAAATAAAATTACTATATTTAATATATATCTAGTCCCGTTTTAAATAAATATCCTAGTAGAACTCCTTTATATTATATATATCTCGATTATCGACGCCGTTATATTCTTCTACTAGTAGTGGGTAAAATGGTATTATTATTACTATTTAATTAAAATATTCTATAGAGGGTAGGAAACGTTTAACGTTTTTATAATAAATTATCGTAACTCACCGGCCTATATATAGCGGATAATTAACTATATTCTACGACTATACCGAAAGTTTTATAGAGCCTATATCGACGATATCGTTATTTATTTAAAATCTTTAACGAAGTATATCGATTATCTTACCTAAATCTTCTAAGTACTTTTAGATATAAATATTTATATTTCTATTAAAAAGTTCTTTCTCGGTTATTTATCTACGTAGTTACTAGGGTAGTATATCGACGCCCTAGGATTTACTATAATTAAGAATAAACTAGTTATTATTAGAAACCTAGAATTCCCTAAATTCCTTTAAATACTTAAGTAATATTTAGGTATAATAAACTACCTAAAATAATATATCCTATATTACGTAGTAATTATTAAGCCGCTATAAGACCGTAAAACATTATCAAATTAGAATTATAAAAGTATAATTAGTATTAAGGGTATTCGGGGTAATACCTATAAATCTACGATTAAAAAAACTTTAATTAATACTCTTTTACCGTTTAAGCTAGAGGCCTATTAATAACTATTAAATATATTCGCTAGACCGATAATACTCTATTATATAAATCCTAGGAAGTAATTTTTTATCGACTTTAATATATCTAAAGAATAGGGTTTCGGCGCCTATATATATTATATAAAGAATATAGTCGTTAACTCGGAATATTCTTTAATACTACCTACGGAATACCCTAGATAGAAATTCATATTATTTATTCTATTCTTCTCTAGGTAGTTTACGTTAATAGAAACTAAATACTAACCTACCGAACTAGAAATAACTAGTATCGTATAAATAATAAAGAAGATCCGTTATTTTATCGAAGTAGTTATTAAGATAACGATTATTTATACCGATTATTTTATTATTATCGGAATTATTCGCTAGATATTTATAAATACTACGTCTATTAAGAAACTAAATTTTAAATTAATATATATATCGGAATACTTATAGAGGTTTAGAATTAAATTAAAATATAAACCTAGTAAAGTTAATATAGTTCTTAATACTTTATTATACTTTACTAGTCGCTTATACCGCCCTAAAATAGAAGAGTTAATTTTAGATATATTATCTATAGTTTTCTCTATTAATATTATCGCTATTAACGAAGACTTTAAAAGGCGCGTATAGGATAATTATAAAGCGGAAGTATAATAGACTAGAATTATAACTATAGTAGAACGGAATATAATATTAAGAGATAACGCCGTAAAGCTTCTTTATAAACTTATTAATAATTTATTATATTTCGACGATATCGAATATAGTATTCTATATCTATATTTACCGACTAGTCTAGAATATAAAGTATTTTAGAAAGTTTATAATAATTTAGGGTACCCTAGTTATATTAGAATTTATAAAAAACTAGTAATTTATATCTATATCTTTAATATATCCATTAAGCTCTATAAATATCTTAGATACTATCTATATTATTAACTATACTAGATTTCTAGGTATTAATTTTATAGATTTTTATAACTTATTTATAGTCTCTTAAAGTTATTTTATACTCTAATAATTAACTTTATCTTAACTCTACCGAAGGCTTCTATAAGAGAGGACTATATTATATTTATAACTAATAAATTTAATAAGATAATTACTTTAATAACTAGTTAAATAACGTAGAAAAATATATAATAAATATATTATTTATTAACTCGTCTTTTTCTTCTAAATTAGGGTTTACTAGAAGTTATTATCTCTAATAAAGACCGTCGCTTTATTAATTAATTATAAAAGTATATTATAATTAAATTTAAAATCGATATACTTTATTCAACCGTATATTATTTATAGACGGACGGGTAGTTGGAAAAGTTAAACGAGATTATTAAGATTACCCTTCGCTACTTCCTATTTATAGTAAATATTAATAAATAACTTATCGTTCTACTATAACTTTTAGCGGCACTAAATAATTTAACGAAATATAATAATATATATTTAATACCGACTTAAATATTATATAGCTTTAAAGTTAAGGAATTATTAAATTTATTAAAAGTCGATAACTTTCGGCTAGTAGACCTTAATAATACTATAAACCTCAATAATATTATAGATTTTAAAGATACTACGGAAGTAGCGAATACCGAAACTTTCTACTATACTAATCTCTTTAATATTAGAGTATATAAAGTCTTACGTAATAGGTATTTTATTAATAACGAAATAAAAACTTTTCCCGCGGTCTACCGGCCTAAATATATTAATATCTAAGATATTATTACCTTTACGTCTATTAGAATAAAAAAATAATACGACTCTCGCTATAAACCGATATTCTTTAACGTTAAAGATATAGTTTATTTATATTTATACCGCGGTTACTAGATAGTTAGTATCTAGTCTAGGAAAACTAGTTAATAATTCGTCGACCCTTTTTAAATTACTAAATATATAAGAAGATTAATATACCGCCTAAAATTACTATTTATAATAGTTATTTATAATATTATTTTAGTTATATACCTCGAATCTACTACGACTCTTAATACGGATTTTTATAATAAATATACTATAGCGCTACCGTCAATTATCGTTAATAATAAAGAGGAATAGGAAATAGAGAGACTAGTTCGGAAATATTAGTATCGATTCGGGAGAATAAAGAATATAACTATATAAGATTTAATTCGGTAGAAGAACTATGGACCGGAACGTTTCTTTATTTAGACTCTACCGCTATATTACCGAGTTCTTTAACGATTAAAAATAAACTCCTATAACGATTTAAGAAGATTAAAAAGAAATTATTTAATATTTTATTTAACGATAAATTAAAGGTATCCCTTACTTTAGATAAATAATTACTCTACGATATATCTTTATATATAGTTATTATTACCTACTTTATTAACGCCGAGTAGAAATATTATGAAGTTATTATTAACTTTAAATATATTAAAGGGAAATATACCGATAAAAAACTAATAGACGTTTTAACTAAAGTTATCCGTAAATATAAAATCGAGTATCGGATCTATACTATTATAAATGATAATACTAGTAATATATAAATATATTCGATAATATTATTCTTATATTTATATAGAGGAATAAAAAGGTTAAACGGATATTTATTAAATAATTATCTAAATATATACTATACTTTATATATATAATTTAATTTACCGTTAAGATATTATTAGGTACGATTCACTTTTTATTTATAAACGAATAACTTTAAAGGGGTTAGGATAAATAATAAGACTTTTATAATTTCTAAATTAACGTATAAAAGAGTTTACTATTAATACTAACTAAGGTAAAAGAATTTTAATAATCTTTATAATAATCTAACCCTATTAGATACGGAAGATTATAGTATTTATTAATACGAATAACTAGCGTAGAACCTACTTCCGAGATATTTAATAGAAGAGACTCGATATTATAGGGAAAAGTATACCGAATAAAATTAATAAATTTATTAAACTAAAGTTAATAAAGTTTATTTAAGATATTAAAATACGATAGGACTCGATATATTATATAATAATCCGCGTATTTAAATTATACTATAATATTAAAAGTTATTTTATATAGGTTAAGATTTCTTACCTTAAATTAAAAATAAAAGAATAAAGTTATATTATTTACCTAATTAATATTATAAGAGAGTTCGCGAAAATAATAAATACTATCGGTATAACGAAGACTATTACTAGTTACTATACTTTTATAATTTATAATAAACTCTTTAATTATCTAGAAAAGACTATAGAGTAACTCCGTTTTAAATAAATATTATAAAAGCCTAAAATAAAGACTATATTATATTAAGCGACCGAAAAGTTAAACTAGTATTACGCTAAGATTAAAGGCGGTTTAGGGTATTTTTATAATAAAACGGCCTTATTAAACCTTATAAAAGGCGGGAAAATATTCGAGACCTCGGAGTAAGAGACTAATATTAAGTAATTATTATAATTATTAATTTATTAATCCGCTCTCGAAGAAGAGTATAAGGAATATTAAACGAATATACTAACTTCGAGTAAATTATTTAATTTCGTACGAAGTTATAAATACGATTTAAATAATAGGCTCGCCTAAATATTAGACGCAGATTCTAATAATAAAGACGGAGAAAATAATAAATTCTAAAGATATAAGAATATTAGTAAATTCTAATAATCTTTTTAATAATTAATTCTATTAATCTTTTTAGTACCGTTCTTTAATTAATTTATAGAATAAAATATTTTAATATTATAGAAGTAACTCGCCTTTCGGTTTTTAATTCTTAGTATAATTACTCGTAATATATTAGCCGTACCGATTACGAGTATTAATATAAAGTGTTTATTCTTTATCGCTACGAGGTTATATAATATTTAGAAATTATAATCACTAGTAATTTTCTAAATTATAATTATTTTATATAAATACGATAGAAGAATAGAGGAAGACCGGTCTTAAGATATCCTATTCTATTTATTTAACGATCAAATAAAGAATCTTTCTTAGGAAGATATAAAATAGGAAGAAATTATTCGTAAAAAGGACCTAAAGGAAAAGCGATAATATAGCGATAAATAAAAAGTATTTAATAACGATAACGAAGATAAACCTATTTATATAAGTTTTAATTAAGATTATAATTATAATAATTATATTAATAATTAATCTCTAGCCGTTAGAAATATAAAAGAAATATTTATATTAATAATATAATTTTATAATCGATACCCAAAACTTAGCTCGGAAAAAGAGTAATCGTATAAAGATCGATTCGGAGGTAGATAAATATAATAAAAATAATAAATAATCTAAACCTAATCTACCTAGTTATTTGGTTAGAGTAAAAAAGAGTATTTGTAATAATTAACGACTTACGAGCCTAGCTTCTTAATTAGGATTAAAAAAAGAAAATTATAAAATTTAAATAAATAAGAATATTATTTTCTAGTACGAATTAAAGTTTTCTTATTATAAGTTATTTTTTAAAATCTTATTATATCGAGTATATTCCTAAAGTTAATTAATTATATATTTATTATTAAGGATTTTTAAAGGATCTCTACCCTACTCTATTTTAATTTAGAGTGGGGATCGAACCGCGATCTTTACTCTATACCCTACCCTATAATACTTTATACTAGTATTCCCTTTAAGGATCCCTACGCTAATCCGAAACGTATTTATATATATAAATTTATCCTATTCGAGCCTACTTTAATAAATATACTATAACTAGCGATTACTCGACTATTATTTTCTCTTTAAATTACGTTTATTATATCTATAAAAAGGAGAAATACCGATATCGTTTTAATAAAAAGTATTTTAATCGTATCTTTATTATTAGAAAGAACTATACTAGTAAAGTTACTAAATAAGAAGCGATCTAATTCGTAGTTAATTCTTTAATTAATATCGTAGACTTTAAATTTATAAATAGTAATTATTTATTAATATTAAGTACTTAGAGCGAAGAATACTTTTTATTTAATAAAAAGTTTAAATAGTTATATAAAGAGTAGATTCTATTACTTAAGAAGAATATTTAATTCGACTATAAATACTAAAGACTAGATTTTATAAAGAAGAGTTAATTAGTTAAATATATAGAGTAATTTATTATACGAAATATTTATAATTACCGGAATAAGTTAACTCGCGCGCTATAACTCTTAATAACTTATAAAGAGTATTTAGAATTAATAATCTATAAATATTAATATTTTATTCAATTATTTAAAGATATTTTTATTTCGATATTATTATTAAATTTCATCGATACTTTTAGCCTTTTTCGTAATATATATAAATCGATTCTAGGAATTTATATAACTATAATAAAGATATTTTAGCGAGAACGAAAATACTATATAAATATTTTACTCTTATATTTAGAGTTATATATAACTAAATTTAAAGACGTAATTAAAGTCTTAGAGCCTAGTCTATTAATACTAGAAAAAGAAATAATTATCGATATTAATAATATATAGATATAACTTTATATATTCACTCTTATATATATCGGTAATATAAAGTAATAGTAGGAAAATTCTAGATTCGGTAGCGTATTATCTAATCGTAGTTATAGGAAATATTTAGTTACGAAAGTATAGAAAGAAGACCTTACTTTTAATATAGTTATTAATATACGTTATTATTATAGAGTTATTCGCGAGCGAGTTATAGCCGGAGATTTATCTCGCGGTATTATATACCTTAAGGGACTAGGTATAACGGTAGAATAAATACCGTTAATTAATATCTTACTAGTATTAAATATTATTAGATCTCGGTTAATTAATATAGTATACTTTAAGTTAACTAGTATCGCTAAATAAATATAATATTATCTAGTCGATACTATTTTAACTAATAACGGAACAACTATATATATTATAGAGTTTAAATATTTCTCGTTCCTACTTAACTAGGGTCGGCTATAATTATTAATAAAATATCTATAAAACTATCGTATATAAGATTCTACGCGACTTTTAATATTTACGCCTATTCTTCTCTATACCTAGTTATAAAGTTAATAGGTTTAGCCGCTATTTATTAAAGTTATTAAAAAGACGATAGTCCCCGCCTATAAACTTCGAGTAGTTAATTATATAATTTACTACTTCGCGTTAATAGTATAATTAAATATAAGAATATTATTCTTAAGTATAATATTAGATTAAAAAGATTAATTATATATTTCTATAATTAAGGCGCGAAAAGTATTTTAAAGATTATTTTAATACGTAGCGCTAGTATCGTTATTAGATTTTAAGAACAGCGAAGTACTAATCTCTTCTCGCGCGGTATTAATTATTAATAAAGATAAAACTTTAGAGACCGGTATAGGCTACGGGTATATTAAGTTACGATAATTAAAAAGAAACAAATATAACGCCTTAAAAGAAACTTTTAAAATACGTAAAAATAAAATTTCGAAAAAGGCGCGTATATATCGTAGCTTTATAAATCGTCCGAATATATATACTAGCCTATATTTCGAGGACGTCGCTTTTAAATATACTATTTTAAATAATCTAGTTACGTTTATTAATAAAGATAAATATAGGTTTAAACTTTATTTAAGATTTTCTATATCTTTAATTATTAATTTTTATCTAGACGTTTTAAAGTTAATATTCTTTATATTAATTATCGCGATATTACTAAAGTACTTATAGCTAAAGAGGTTATATATTAAATTATTAAAATTTATCTTTATTAGGGCTTTTATCTATACCGAGCCTAATATTATATCGATAATATACGAAATTAATTAGAAATACCTAGTACTATTTAATATATTACTACTATACTCCGAGAGGTATAATTCGCGAGAAGATAAATAAAATAAATCGCGATTTATAGTACCTAGAGATAACGTATATAAGAATCTAGTCGGCCTATTATATTTAGATTACTTTTATATACGTATTAAACTATAATAACTTTTATAACTAGGGCGACTAGTCTTTAGTAATTCTTTTTATTTAATACTATAAAAGGTGTATAAAAATAATTATAACGAACCGAGTACAATCTTTCTTCGTAATCGTAGTATATAATAATATTAGAAGTTAGCCTTTATAGATAAGTAAATTACGATTTTCTATAATATTATAATAGTTTTATTAAATTAGACTTTTATAATTTATTCTTATTTTATTCCTTTATTTAGTATTTATTATAAGTCTTTTCTATTTAATTTAATTCTTTCGTTTAATATCTCTTCTAACTTATCTTCCTTTATAATTTATTTTTCTAATATTCTTATTTTTCTACTCTTATTAAATTTATACCGTTATTTATATTAGTTTATCTCTATTATAAAGTATTAAAGTATCGAATCATTTTTAAAATAAACGATTTTATTAATTTTAAATCTAAGGATATATAACTAGTTTATAATAATATTAACGATACCTAGTTAGCTCGTCTAGATAGTATTTTTTTATATAAATTAAAGAAAAAGAGACCTCGATTTTTCGTATATATTATCTTTATAAAAGACTTTAAAGAACGTAAATTTAATAATATTTTATAAATACCTTTATTTTAAATATTAAATAAAGAAAGGATTATTAAGTTTCTTTATATCGATTATAAGAAATATTATATCTTACTCGTTAATCGGATCTTACGAGATAATAATAAAAAGAGGTTAGAGCGGGGAGGGGTAATTCTACTATTATATCAAAAATATAATATCTAATTTATATAACTTAATAATATTATAGCCGCGGTATATTTAAATCTTATTTTTAATTTCGTGAACTTTCGTTATTAGATTTTAACGTCGTAGGATTCATATTATATATCGAAATAATATTATATTAAAGGTATTTAGTAAAGTTATACTAGATACTAGATTGAATATTAAACCTAGGCTCTACGGGTAGCGCCGTAGAGCCTTAACTCTAATTTCGTAGAGTTTTAATATAAAAAAAATCTATCTCTTTAATACCTAGCCGATATCCTAATATTATAAATATACTAGAGTATTTTATATATAATTATACTAGTATATTATAGTTAGAAAGTATTAGTATATAGTATGTAATTATTATATATTGAAAGTATAAATTTATTAATCTTAATTTAAGCCTCCCCCGACCGCTTTAATTAATTATACCTAAGTATTTATAATAACGAATAAATATTTATATTAATAAAGGAAATTAGAGAGAAGTTTCTTTAACTCTATTAAATTTAATTATTATAAAATAATAAACTATAAACGAAAAAAAGTTCTAGAAAAATATATTTACTAGAATATATATAGATATATATAACCCTAATAGCGAGATAATCTAGTAGTATATAGAAATAATTAATTATTTAAGATTTAAATATTATAATTCCTCTACTACCCGTAAAACAGCGATAGTAATTATTTAATAATTAATTTAGTTATATAGAAAAGGCTATCTAACTATCTAATATCTTTACTAAATATTATTAAACCTTTTCTATATAAATTAAAATTATATATTAAATAAGTAATTTAAATACTACCCTAAACTCCTCTAAAAATCTAATCCTACTAACTATACTAGGAGTTTTTTTCCTCTTCTACTACTACGTAATAACCTCCTATTAACGAGTATAACTTATCGATAACCTATAATAGTCACGGCTATAATATAAATAAAATAAAAGCGGAGATATATACTCCTTTAAAAAGAATAAGGCCCGAAGAAATTATATTACTAGAGTTCAATCTAAAATAAAAAATAAGTATAATTATAATTTTATAATTATGAGCCGACTATTTAAATAAAGTTATAGGACTAAGAATCAATAATTTCTTATATGAAATTACTTTCTATATTAGTCTCTCTCCCCCCTTTTTTAATTACTATATTAATAATATTTCAAACTAATACTTTCCGAGGATTATTAAATAAATATTTATATTTTAGTATTTTTAAAGTACTAGTTCTCCCTTCTCTTCTCGAGTTTTTATTAAATAATTTAGTTTATAGTTTAATAGAGGGGCTAAGTCGACTAGTAAATATATATAACTAGGCGCTATTCTACTATTATAATATTTAGGATTCGATTCGATTCTAGTAAATAAAAGACTTTTATTAAAAACTTAAAGTAAGCGCTAATTAAATTATTATTATAAACGGAATACTAGAATACCCTCGACCGCGATTAATTTAATCGTAATTACTTTAAATATAACTCCTATATAGATAACTTCTTTTAAATACCGAGTATTTCGTTATAAAGTCTCCTATTTATTTACTACTATATATATTAAACTCGATAATAAAAGACGGAGCTAGAAACCGAGATATATTTATAAATAATTAAATATTATATAATCTAGCTAGTGTTTAAGATAGCTATTCTTTTTATCTATATATATTATTTTCTCTATATTATTTACTACGTTACGGAGTATAATATTACTATTAAGAATTCGCCCCTTTTATCTTTATAGTTAATTATATTCTTTATCCTAATATTACGTTTACTATATTATATAGTATTTTATTAAGTTTTACTCTATCGCTTCTTCTTCTTAAATAGTATACGAATTTAAATAATATAATTATCTCTAGTATACGCGTAGTAGCGATATAGACTTTAATATAAATTATTATAGAGTAATAAATTATTATAGTTATATTAAAGAACTTTTTAATAGCTTTACTATAGTCTATTAAAATTATATAAATATAAAATTAGATTTTAACCTAGGCTTAAGGCGTAGTAAATTTTATATTAATAAATTATCAATAATAATCCTAGCGCTAATTAATATTTTAAAAAGGAAATTTATTAAATACCTAGTTAATAATTTATTAACCGTCGTTTAATAGACTATTAATAGGCTATTCAAGTTAAATAACTTTATAATTTAAATTTAATAAGGTTAATATACGCGTTTAGGAAAACTACTATATTTTAAATTATTCGTCGTAATATATAGTTAATCTCATTAAGTAGTTAGAATATAATTAATTTAAATTAATAATTTTATTTAAATAAGTTTAAATCCTAATTAAGAGTAATTTAATTACTAGTTAAACGTTTACGTAGCCTCGATAAAGTAAGTTTATAAAATATATTAAATATAGTTAAATCTAGTTCGCTTTAGTATTAAAGATACTATAAAATAACGTTATTATAAACTTCGTTATTAAATTATTAAAATTAAAAGACCTTATTATAATAAAGGCCTTTAACTTCATAATAATTATTTATAATAAATTTATTAAATATAATATAATAATACCGATTAAAGAAATTTATAAAGTAGAATAAATTATCTTTATATTATTTAATAAACTAATTCGAGATTATAATATTCTTAAATTAATTATATTTAATAAAGATAAATAGTTTACCTCTAATTATTAGAAAATATTAATTAGTATTATTAAAACTAAATTACGAATATTAACTACGTGTTATTTATAGATTAATAAATAAACGGAACGAATAAACTAAATAATAAAAATATATTTACGATATTATATTAATAAGAAATAAAATAATTAGGTAAGACTTTTACCTATAACTTAACTAGTATTTAATAACGCGTAGTTTAATAATATAAAATTTATATCGTTCTTCGTAAATTATAATAAATATATAAATATATTTCTTAAACCTAAATAGGGATTAAGTATATAAAGGGCGTTAATTTATATAATTAATATATAGATTTTATATAAAGAGATATAAACCTAAATTGAATTAACGAATACTCGAATAAAAAGAAAAGTAAACGAGTATCGAAAAAAGTATCCTTGATTAAAGAAGAGGGATAAAATATATCTTTTAATAAAAATTATAAAGAGTAAAAAACCGAGTAAGAAATGAAATTATTTTATAAAATTAGATTATTTTTAATTAAGAAGAGTAAAGAATTAATTAATTATAAATTAAATCTTCTAGCCGACGCTAAAGTATATTTAATATTTTATATTTTTTTATTAAAATCAATAGACTTTTTAATACCTTTATAAAATACTTTTTATTTTTATATCGAAGAAAAAACGGAATTCGAGGTTAAAAAGATTTTAAAATTTAATTATAAAAATTAGAAATACTTTATTAAATAAGAAGGGTACGATAGCTCGGAGAATATATAAAAATTAAATATAAATTTTATAAATTACCGGTAAATCCTTAAGAAGTTTTATTAAAATCGGAGAGAAAATAAATAATACTCGATTAATTAAAATCGGCGGGTAATTAAAACTATTTATAGAAAATATTAAAAAAAAGATCTAAATTAATAATAAATATTATCCTCTCCTCCTCCTCTAACTTTATAATATTTATTTATTTTATTACTATTAACCCTTCTTCTTTATTTTTAAGAAATTCTAGTTATTATTTAAAGCGATTTATTTTCGCGTATTATTCGGTTAACTTTAAACGGGTTTTATAAATCTTTTTCTTTATCTTTAAATATTTATTACGAATTCTTCGTAATATTATTAATAAAATAACGAGATCGTAATCCCGTCTTAAATAAATATATTTTATATATTTCTCCGACGATTCTTTAACTAGGTAGCTCTTCGAACTCTTTATATAATATTAATAAAAATATATTATAAAATTAATATTTTTTTAAGTTATTTAATAATTCTTTACGACGAGTTATTAAATTATAAAAATTAACTCGACGGGGTAGTATAATAAAAAAGTAGAATACTTTCGGGATAAAAACTTAACGGGGAGAAAAATAATATTACGACTTATTATCGTAATAAAATATATACGGATTAATAATATTATATAGGATACTTACTTTATTTATAATAATAAATATTATAAATATAAATTATACTCGTTATATTTATTTTTATAAATATAACGAGTATATATCTTTTAATACGATTTCCTTTTATTATATAAATAACGTACTTTCTTAATAAATATAAACTTTATATCTAACTTCTCTTAAAACTTTTAATTATAAATTATAAATATAGATATTTATTAAAGTATTAATTAAATTTATAGAACCTATATAGATATATTAATTATTTATATAAAGATTATTATTTATTAATTCTTAATACTCCTCTTTAAAAGAATTAACCTAGGTTTTATCGATATTATATTAAGATATTAAATACAGAGCCTTAATACCCGGATATTATATTTAAATAAACTAACTACTAAATTTAAATAAAATATGAATATATTATAGATTTATCCTAAATAATCAAATTCAAAATTATTTAAATATTATAAAGTTTTATTTTATTACTCCCCCTTTATCGCCTTTATAATTATTATTATTCTAAAGTTTATTCGCGCTCTAATCTAATAAGAATTCGAGCTAGGATATAATATTAATAATATCGCCGCCGGCCTTTATAATATAAATCTAAATATACTTTAAAGGATAAATATAATATAAAGACTTTATAATATTATTTTTATACCGAGTAAAAATATAGAGGAGCGGCCTAGGAAGATTAGCGAGTTTTTAAGATATATTTTTTTTTTTTAAACAATTAATAGTTTATTTAGACGAAATAAATTACTTCTTATTAAACGAGTATAATATTATTATTAATAAAAGTATTATTTAATAGTAATTTTACTATTTAAATTAAAATCAAAAACTCTAATATAAAGTTATTTATAAATATAATTAAACTTTAAGAATTATTTAATTTATAAAATTAATAAAGTAATAAATAAATTAATTAATCTTTCTAGATAAAAGTATTATTTATAAATATACTAGTATATTCTAAACTCTTATATATAACGTCGATATAATTGATTTTAATAAATAATAGGAGGTATAACTAAACTTTTATTAATATTATATCGTTCATTATCTAAAGCCTATATAAGAGTAGGAGATAAAATCTTTTATTTATATATATTATTTATAATTACTTTGACTAGATTATTTATTAAAGGTTAATTATAACGGCGATAAATTAGTAACGAGATCTAGGTATACGTTCTATTAATTACGAACTTTTAATTATTATTTATAGTAGTCTAGAGAATTAAAAGATCTTATATCGCGACGCGTTAAATTTATCTCGTAGTAGTATTTATATTCTTAATACGACTATAATATTAATAAAGAGGGTTTTTTTTTCCCTCCTCCTCCTCTCTCTCTCTCTCTTAATAAATTAAAGCGATAAAGAACGAACCCTTTATAATATAATTAATTAGAAAAATAACCGTAATCGCGGCCCGATATATTAAAAAAAAGAAAGTACGAAAAAAACGCGTCTATTATACCTACGTATAAGAAAGAGTATAAAATAAATATATATATACGAAACCGAAACTTTAGGTTTAAATAAAGGCTCTCGTCTAGCTACCCATTAAATACTAATAATATTCGAATTATAAAGAGCTTCCTCTACCCTAAAAATTATAAAATAACTATTATATAAAGCTCTATAAAACTAAATATTTTCCTCCGCCGTTAATAAATAAATAAAGTATAAATATATAAAGTGAAACTCGCGTAAATAAAAGGACCCTTATTTATACTCTTAAATATTAATATTTATATAGGAGTCGTAATTCTAATAACCGGGTAATTATATTAAGGTACCGGCGGGATATAAAATCTACTATAACGAAGAAATAACTACACGTATACGGTGAAGAATAAAGGCGAAAGAGTATAGAATAATAATAAAGAGGAATAATAAAGCTAGCGTACCGGTATAATAAAATATATAATATTTAACTACGGTTATATTTAAATATACTATAAGAGCTTAGGCCCGTAATAAAGATAAATAATAAATTTTAAAAAGACGGGTAAATATAAAGGATAAGATAACGAGGTTAACTAAAGTTAATATAAAATTATTAATTTTAAAAATTTACGCGAAGAAGAAACTTAAAAGAAGAACTAGTAGTATATAAAAAAAATTATTAATTAATATATTAAAATATCTAGAACCGAGATTAAAGATAAATTAAAGTTTTTATCCTCTTAAAAAGTTTCTTTAACGGTTATTTAATAACGCTATCGGGTATTATACGTATTCTATAAAACTCTCTTATAAGCGAAGTAGTTTTATTTAAGTAGGTATATAAATTAATAACGGCGATATTTAATTATTCTATTAAATATAATATACTCTCTCGCTATAACCGTTTCGAAGACGATAATATAATTTTAGTAATAATTTATAATAATAATAATATTTATTATAATTTAGTTCTAGCTAGGTTATATATTAATATTAATATTTTATTCGAATACCTCCTTTCTTATTTACCCGATTTTAATTTTATTAAGATATCGTTCTCGGTTTTAAAGAACTAGATAAAATAATACTCTTAAATTATTTAAATATATATAAATAAGGGGCGATTTAGTTATCTCCTAGATTTAATAATAAAATTATAAACTAGTTATAAAGATCTTAATTATATTTTCTAATAATTAAATATTAATTATAAAGATAAAATAAATATTTAGGGAAAAAGAAAAGGAAGACGATAATAATATTCTTAATAATATAAAATAAAAGAATAATTTATATATATAAATTTATAAATAATTTATAGAAATTAATAATTCTAATTTATCTACCCCTCGGTAGTTTAATTATTAATAAAAATATATAAATTATTTAGATCCTCGTCCGCTCCGTAATCTTAACCATCGTCGTTAATATATTTAATTAAATTGATAATATGATTTTTAGTTACTAATATAGGTCTTTTAATAAAGGTATTAAATAATATATTTAAAATATAATTAATTAAGACTAGCGACTCTTTTATAAAAAGATTCGAAAGATATTTAAAGTTTATAATATTTCTTATTTAATATTTACTCTTTTTACGCCTAAATTAACTAGTAATATAAATAAATAAATATTTTATTTTAGATACAATCTCTAGTTTTTTTTATTTATATTCGAATTTATTATTTTTCTACCTTTAAATATCTTTTATACTATAGTTATTATCTAGTAACTTATTCTTTATATTCTTTAAATTAAATTTATCGCGGGGCTATAATCTAGATTTAGTTTAATTATTAATTTAATTATATCGCCGTTAATAGAGTTACTTTCGTAGGGAGATAAAATAATAAAACCGCGTATAATAAAATAATAAAATTAATAATAAAAAGATTTTTTATTCTTTCTAAGCCCCTTTTAATTTATATCTTAACTTTTAATATAAAGATTCGAATATTTACTAGAGAGGGGACTACTAGTTAGATAAAAATATATATATATATATATAAATAAACGACGGATATAGGTAATTTATTAACGGTAATATTAATTTAAATAATATAGATTTATTCTTTTATTTTCGTTTTTTATTTTTTTCTTTATTTTTTTTTATCCTTTTACCTCTTTTTTATTCTCGCCGGCGATATTTATTTATTTAATTATTTTAAGATATCTAGTTTAATAACTTTTTATTAAACTATAATATCTTTATTTAATGATATATAATATATTTTATCTTTATTAATTTAATATTTATAATTTTTATATATTTAACGGTTAATAATATTTTTAAATTAAAATAATATTAGAATCTAAAGTATTCGAGTACTCTAAAATAATAAACTAGTAATTTATAATATTATTCCCTTTAATTACCTTAAATAAAGTAGAAGTAAAATTATTAATATTAACTCCGGTACTAGAGTTAATAATAAAAAAAGTAACGGCGACTAGTTATAATAAAGTAAATATAATAATAAATATTTCCTCTATAAAAGTAAGAGTTTAATATAATAATAATTCTACCTTAAATTTATTTTTATTATTTATAATATTAATTATTATTATTATTTATAGACTACGGATATTATCTCGTCGTTAATAGTTTCTTATATAATAATATCGCCGTTATAAAGACTCGAAAATTAGGTAATTTACGGTTAAAATATATTTAAAAACCTTCTTTTAATACTCTCTAAAAACTCGTTTTAATAAGAATAAATTTAAATTATTAATATTATAACTCTTTATTTTATTAAAGAATATAGTCGGTTTCTTTATTTAATATAATAAAATATATATTTAATAAAGTACTACCCGTATTATAAACTCTTTAATAAATTTAATAAATTTAATAAATTTATTTCTATTTTAAAATATTAAGGCGTTAATTTTAATAATAATTTTAATAATTTTAATAATAATTT
>JAABUK010000736.1_pt1 | contig 66765 bp, 92 predicted proteins | sample 5559141 | NCBI WGS metagenome assembly JAABUK01 (sample SAMN10711869, study PRJNA513367) | rock metagenome | isolation source: Antarctica rocks | place: Antarctica: Victoria Land, Pudding Butte nord | collected 2016-01-03 | reverse complement strand
TATTGAAGAGAAGCTGTAGGCAGGGCACCAGAAGGTGTTCTGGAGCTGGGTCTTCATCTGTGGCTGTCAGCTTAGCATAGCGCAACAACTCTGAGGTATAGCCCAGCAGTGCGCCTGATCTGCCATTGTGCAGCTTCTGTAAGGCAACCTCAATCTCGGCCTGCGTAAGGGGCTGGTCAAGGGAGGCGGCAGGTGCAGGTGGCTGTGGTGTGTGTGGTAATGGAAGCTGATCAGCAATGTGAACTGGAGGCGCTGTCAAATTGGCTAGGTACCCATCCCAGGCTAAGCTGTTCGTGCAAATTCGAAGGTCCACAGCATTACGTAAAGACCACAGCCTCATGGCTGCATTTCACCAGCAGACTAAATGTAATGTCTCAAGTGCATGTGGTTTCCTCAGGGAACACTTTGCATGCAGGAAGCAAAGTTTTGACTGTATGAATTCACTGAACTGAAGTTGTCTGTTGGGTCCCAACTGCTCCCCAGGACGCTGAATATATTGATAGATTGATTGATTGAAAGAACACCCACACACAGCTCTGGGGTAGATTTAGGCCAATGCAATGTATGACAAAACCTTGGAGTGCCGCACATGCATGAGAGCTGTACAGAGTGCTGTGCCTTGACGAGCATGAGAGGCACCAAATCATCGACCAGTAATGTGTAGCATACTAGCCGTCTCAATGCAATACCTAGCCGCTTGGTATCATCGGTGGTATCATCAGACACCTGCTGTTGCAGGCATGCCCTGTACAGGCATGCACTGTACATGTGTGCAGAACATAGCACCCCTGCGAAACACCAACGGAAAGCACGTTTATCAGTCTGAGACTGTGAACTCAAGTGCTAACTCCATGCCACATTGTCAAGTAACCTTGCCTGCAAGCTATATGGCACGCTCATTGTAGTGGAATGCCACACAGCCAGGCACCGAGCAGCGGCACGGCTCTTGAGCATGCTCTCTTCTTCTTGAGCTTGTAGTCACGCGCATAGTGCGTGCTGACGAGTTCTGTGACATAGACTTTGCTCATTAACTTAGCAACTTTCAGCCTGCGACCCGTTTTCTGCGTATTTGTACACGAACATCGGTACAAGCTTTTTGTGCTACTTCAAGCATCAATCCAGCAACGCAGCGTCCGACGAGCCCGCTGCCATCACCTCAAGCGGGGAGCCCTGCAACGTTGGCGCCACGAGAATCTTTAGCTAGTCCCAAGGACAGAGATCGGTCATCGGGTGGATTGCTAGAACAACTTAGTACCAATGCAGCATTCCGTCACGCTGCAATCTGGACATCAGCCAAATCAGTTGCTGGTTCTGTCTCGGCATCAGTACACCTCGACCTGCGCACGTAGATCCACACAGGTCCGCCAGCCGCCTAAACAACTGTGTCAAGGACAGATTGGCAGCATACATTGCAGATACGGCCGGGCAGCTATATATATAGCCTGCAGCAGCAGTTCTGGCGCCCTTGTTGACCAAGCACCCCACAGCAGCACTGAGGTATTGAGGAATTCGCAGTAGATCGGCTACCTGTACTTTAGTCTGGACTTGAGACAACTGAAGCTGATAGCTGCTGTGCAGATTCCAGCCAACCAGCAAGGCTACAGGCACGCAATTCTTCATGACTTTTGCATGGGTATTCCTTACGGCTCTATCGTCCTTGCGGCAGGCTTGGTGAGCTTGCTGTTTGGAAGTGGGCAGCGAGGCATTGCCTTTGCTGTCGGAGGCACTGGCATTCTGGCAAGTGCTTTCTTTAGCCTGGTCCAATGGCGGGCTCAAAGGCCATCCACAATGTTCACGCTTGGCTCAGCAGGCAGGTTGTCCTGGCCTGGTGTTTCAAATGACTGATGCTGCCCTTTTTAGGCGCAAGCGTGTTGTGCTTACGATTGCAGTCCCAGCAACAAAGCATGTGTACTCTCTGCTGTCAAGCAAAGCAACTGTGTGTCACTTGTAGTGCACCACTGAAAGACTCCAACTCTTTGCAGGCATCACTGCGGGACTTGCCTGGGGTTTCTGGGGCTTAGTAGAAGCTGGCATTGCAGCTGTGCCCAACACAGTGATGTTTGCTCTTAGCTTGGCCATGCTCACATTTCTTATATACAATGTCTTTGCTGGTGGCAATCCGCGCAAGAAGACTACCGCTGAAGACGATGAGCAACTTGCTGCAGCTGCTGCCGCCTCATAGTACACACATGCTTATGCTTCACCTGGGATGTAGTAGTGAGCGTACTCTCACAGCCAACATAGCTCAGGTGTGCTTGGTTACATTGTTGTGACAGTACTGATCGTGCTTGAAGCGCATGTATCAATGTTCTGATGAAGCCCACACAGGGTAAGCATCTGCTTATATGATAGTTTGCGGCCCTATCTGTATATTGTATGTAGGACCACTTGGATGTGAATCACTGCAAGCATACCTTGATCAAGCTGTGTCTCACAAACATGCATCAGCCTTTTCATCTGGAGTCTATTTGCCTGCTACATGTGTACACGGGCAACAACCAGTTCAATTCTTGAATGTGTAAGCAAACGCTAGTCCTAATTAGAACTTGAATGTATCCCTACTGCGTTTTTCTTAGTGGTATATGAAGTCAATGATCAACTGCAGAGTCGATCCGATAATCAACCAAACATGCACTTGCCAGCAAGGCTTGGTACTGTCGGCATCAGTGTGTACGTACGAAAGTGTCACTGCAAAACATGTTGACTTGAATGTGCTCTATTGTGTTTTGATGTTCTCCCTACCTCTACAGCAAATTCAGCTGTACAGAAGACACCGCATCAAGCTGATGACTGATGCTCACAGGCACCTAAGTCGATCGTTTCGATAACACAAAGACCCTGCGCGATGAACACAACGTGCAAGTAGAGTCTCTCTCTACCAATTGCATATAGTGTTCCAGTGACTCTGTCTTATATTGTCTAATCGTCCGTGGATGCGAAAGGCAGTGTAGGTGTGAGTTTTGCCGCGAGGCCATCGACATACCTGTCCATTCAGCGACGGTGCTTGCACGGCACGACACCCTTTGAGTCGAGCAGCCATACCTGAGTTTTTTTTTACAAGCAGTTACAGAGAGAGCCCATATCAGATCGTCAGCCCCTCGAGCAGAAGTAAGCCAGAGATGGCTTCACGACATGGCTCCGAGACTGCAGGGTCCGCCACGTCCGCAAGTCGCGGGGTCTGGGGTTTCATGAAGCGTAAAGTTTGGGGCGACGTACCATCGCATCCCATCAGTGATAGTGGATCAGACAGTCGCGCTGCGTCTCCCGAGCCAGCTGTGAACAGTCCGGTGGACATGTCGACTCCGAAAGCAACTACTCCGCATGAAGAGTCACGACCGCAGTCTCCCTTTCAGGGTCATGATCAGCCAGATCACGACAGCCAGTCTGATGAAGATGCGCCTGAAAGTCAGCAGACAGGCCTCTGCTCAACTAGCAACAAGACATCTAACATGGCGAGCGAGCCGTCTCTCAGGCACGGTCTTGGAGAAGGTAAGCACTTTGATCCGTCCTTGTACAGTATCTGCTGTTTGGTGAACCTGCTACAAGCCTGCATGAAGCAAAGGGTGATGCAACATTCCAAAACCACTGTACTTGCCTTGTTACTTGACAGGTGAGGCTAGATCAGAGGCAGCTTCTGATGAAAATATGAACCGCGTAGCTTCCTTGGCATCTGGCATTAGCGGCTCAGGCTTTGAATGGAACCCAAATCCAGCAGGACAGCAGTCCAGACTGGCCAGAAACCCTGCCTCAGCCCCAGAGTCCAACCTTACCTTCTCACCCTCAGCAGCATATGATGGTCAAACGGGCCTGTCTCCAAGCAATTTGCCTGTCATCTTCTCAGGAGACTGGACAGACTCAGTGGATGACATTCACCCATCAGAAAGCAGCATTCAACAGATCCCGGATGAGGTCATGTTTGATGAAGAGGATTACAGCAAGTCAGAGTCATCCAATGCAAGGCAAGAGCAGGAGGAAGAGTCTCCTCCCTCCTTTGATTCCATTCAGACAAAGGCTCCTGGTCTGACCCCCCTTAAGACAAAGGCTCCTGGTCTGACCCCCCTTAGGCTCACTCCTAAATCAGCCCCAGAGAAGACCAGGTGAGGCGCTTGTGTAGATCAACAGCAAAGACAAGTTAAATCTGGTGCTAGCCAGAAACAGCAAGTACTCCTGTGTAGTACGATTTTGATGCACATTGGTAATCACTGCTAGTGTCCCCTTTGCGTTATATATTTCACATTGCATGCATCCGGGACATTGGTACAGAGTTGACACCTCTACAAGTTATGGCAGCAAAAATAGCATGAAATCTATGCACTGCAGGATTGCAAACCCCCCTCCGCCAACAAGCTTTCCTGCTCGTGTCGTTTCTGCTCAAGGAGGCACCACCCCACAGGAGGTTGAGCAGGTGTTTTACTACTTGCAGTGCTGGATACCCCGCACACACATTCATTGACTGCTACCCATTATGCAGACAGCTCATCTCATGTCAACATCCCCATGGGGCTCACAATCTTGTCACAGTGTGCTAGACTTGCCAAGCCAGCATGCACATCATTTGTCCCACCATAGCTTGAGCTTCCTCAGCTCCTGTGAGGAAGTGACCATGATCATCGCTCCTTGCAGAGTACCTGGTTTCAGCTGTAGTGGCAGGTCAACAAGAAGTAGGAATGGTCGGGGATAAAGGGCGATGTGCATGACAGGCAGCATTGCCTTGCATCTCATTAATACCATCATCTACATCAACATCATCATCATCATCAGCAGCAGGGCTGCAGGCCCTGTCTACTGATGTTCGCACAGAACCAGCTGACTGTTCGCAGTTCAGTCCCTGACAAGCCTTGTACTTTGTACAGAGCAATGAGCAGCAGCTTGCCAGACGTGGAGCTGACTTCACCCCAAGGACAGGAGCCATCGTGGATGAGCTTCTACAAGGCGTGGTCTCTGAAAACCTAGCCACTGGTGATACCCCACAGCGTGCCAGACAGCAAGGCTCTCAGCCACACGGGGCACAGCAAGGTGGGCATGCACTTCAAATCCAACCAGCCCACAGCTTGACACTTTGTTTGTACTGCTCCATAGAGGTCTTGAAATGCCATCTTGGGTACAACGTCTAATACAGAAGCTTCTATTTTACAGAAGCTTTGGCGATTAGACCCTCTGGGTTCGCAGCAGCAGTGTATTATGTGAGAGCACTTGGTGTTACATGTCTGGCCGACATGCTGTATATGGCGGTTTTGTGCCTGCTTGCTTCATGCATTCAGCACACAACACAATGCGCACTGCAGAGGCGGCTACAATCTTGTTTTGCAGAGTGTCAAATTCTGTGAAACTGCTTTCCAGGCTGAACGCATGGGGATGCATCCAGTTGTGTCGGTTCAATGCATGCTTAGTGGACATGTCACATGCTGTCTTGAATCTGAGCGTGTGATGCTGCTGCAGTTGGACCAGCACCAACTGAGCTGGAGGCAGTGCCACATGGTGCTACTCAAGGTGAGCCTGCAAGCAAACTGTATACAATGTTTTATGGTGCACCTCCTTCCACATCCACGCTTGTCAAGCCTCATCTGTGCATGAGAGGTTGCTCTCATGGGTGCATGCATCAACTGAGCACTATCATGAAACACATCAGCAGCAGAAATGCACTTATGGTGAACACCTTGCAAAACGCAGCTTATATGTGGCAATTTTTTTCATATCATTTTGTTGTCATGCAGTGGGACCGGCACCAATTGAGCTAGAGTCAGTCTCTCATGGCGCTGAGCAAGGTAATATTGACACCCAGGCAGTTGATGAGTCATTCAGCTTCACTTAGTAGTGCTGTCTGACAGCATTAAAGTGCCCTTGATTGCATAAAGCATGCTGTACATTGTCACCTGCTCACTAAGCATATTCATTTGATATCCTGGAGTGTTTGGATGCTTATAACCATTGTTCACTTGCACACCTGTGACACGCCATTTGGTCTCAACAGCTCGCAAGGTTTGTTGCTGATAACGCCTCTGATGAGAATTTGAGCCAGAGAATGTAGACATTGACATAATGAAAGTCTATATCAAAGGTGGATTGTGGATGTTGCAGTTGAAGGTGAATCAGATGAGAAGTCTGGGGCACTGAAGATACCCCAGATTGGGGAGGAGCCCTTACCCCATGGAGCCTTACAAGGTCAGTCAAAGCTCAAACTTCAACAGTAAATCCAAATCCAAATCCAAATCCTGTTGGTGTTCATGTTCAACAATGATGCGATGTCTTTCTTCATTTCAAATTGATCCACCATGCAGATGTTTGCTCACCCTCAAGTGTTCCCACCATGATCTTTCTTTGACAAAACCTGTCTCAATTACTACGCACCAAGCCACATGCACAGCGTGCCTGCTGCATCACACAATTCATGCCCTGACTGAACAATCCAAAGGCAGTGCTACAGATCCAATCCCTCAACCCTCCTTGCTGCATGACTGTGATATGATGAAAGCACTGCGGATCCCATCTCTTTTGGGTGTATTAGAAACTGAGAGAACCATTGGGAGCAGTGGATGCCATCCCCAGGCTGGCTCATGTGAGCACTGGCACAGATGGTGCAGATCCAATCTTGCAACCCTCCTTGTTGCATGACTGTGACATGATGAAAGCACTGTGTGTGCAGTGGATGCCATCCCCAGGCTGGCTCATGTGAGCACTGGAAACACAGAGGCTGTACCAGAAGACAGCATGGACTCCCCTAGGAGCACAACCTCAGCCATGTCTGGTGTCTCTATGACAAGCCAAGGCACCCCCCGCTCCCCTTTCCGCCGAGCTGTCGGCTATGCAGAAGCTGCTGTCGGCTTGACAGGTTAGCACCTGCTGATCTTGACGCCTGATTCTGACAAAGCTACTTCTGTTTCCTCAGTCAGCATCTCATTGGTTCTCTGCTGGTGGGTGGGAGTGCACACTTTGGGTTTGAACTCTCAATTCGTAAACTCATGATGTTATACTCCACCCATGTTGCCATCAGCAAAGTGCTGGCGGAAACCTTGGTCTGAGGCCAATGCTGAGCCATACAGGGTGTGACAGGTCAACTGGGGAGTGCAGCATATGTTGGAATGCAATAGTGGTGCTGGGGTGCAGTGTGAGGCAAGAATGCTGCACATTCAGACTATGACTCTCAGCTGCTCTGGCAATGTCCACTGGCTTAAGTAGATGGCTTGAGTAGGCAGCTGGTGGCCAAGCTACTGCCCCAATCAGGGGCAGACCAGTGACCGTGATGATTCTAATCAATAACATGACACAAAAAAGTGGCTGTGCGTGTTTTGAAGACAGGATAGCTTCTGCAGTCAGACATTCACTGCAGCATTCTGTAACTTTGGGTACTTAGTGGTCAGTGTAGTGTTTGTATACCATCAAAGGTCTCAGTGATGCATACAGTGATACAGTGCATCGATAGCTATATGCTCACAAGCAATTCTGTTATCAAATCTTGTCAAGCACTGTTTGACTTGTCATATGCAAGTCCACACTAAAGCATGACATGGACAACATTTGTCAAACAACATGATGTGCCCATAGGAGGAGCAGTAGCAGGAATCATGGCTGGAACTGCCCTGGTTGGAATTGGGGCAGTGGCCCTGACTGGAGGAGCTGTTCTGAATGCAGTGGACTTTCCACGATCACCCAGACAGGCACAGAAGGTACCACTTTGTGTGCACCTGTGATTTTCCCACCTAAAACTTGCCTGCATATCAATCTAACAAGCACTTTGACAGTCTGCTCTTGCCTAGTGATGATCCTTCACCTCCTGCATTCACATTCCATCTCTCAAAAAGCAGCAAGCATCGTACACATAGTCAAATGCAAATTTGCCATGCACTAGAACACATTTATCGTTCAGTATGGACTATGAAGCTTACCAACCCATTCACCTTGCTGCATATGCAGTCAGGAACAGTGGGACGCTCAGCCTCAGACGCAGGCATGTCAGCACAGACAACGGCAGAAGCACAGCAAAGCGCCCTACCTGACTTGCCTGAAGTAGGCCGCCCTGCCCTTGAGCGTGTCTCCAGCAGCGCCAAACGTCAAGCTGACAGCAGCTGGGCTGACTCCCAGTCCCCACACAAACGGCAGGAGGTTGATCTATCCCCAGAGCATGCCGCAGCCGGACCAGCTCCAGAGGCTAAGGCAGCTGACAGAGATGCTGATGACAGCATGATGACTGATCCGGAAGATGAGCCAGCAACTGGCAGGCTGACTGTGCAGCATCAAGGTGCTGACTCAGGCTCTGCAGATGCACAGCTGGCCCTAGCCCCGGATGATGACGCTACCAGCAACAGCAGTGGCGGCTTCATGAGCTACATCCCAGGCACCCACGCAAACAGAGCCTCCCATGCAGGGCAGGCACCAGATCCCTACTTGGGCGACGGTCCTGCTGCCAGGCTTGCTAGCTACATCCCTGGCGGGACCACAGCTGGGCGGCTGGCCAGCTACCTTCCTGGCAGCTCCACCGCTGGCCGCCTGGCTGACTACGCCGTGTCCAGGGCTGAACAGGGCTTTGCTCATTACAGTGAACACCCCAGGGCACAAGTACCTTCAACTAGTACTGAAGCCCGTGCAGAGCTCGCCAGCTACATACCAGACACTCAAGCCAACCAGGGTGAATCTGGACCTGAGCTTGCTGCTAGCCAGTCTGAGCAACAGCACAAAAGTGTGGGCAGTCAAGTTGACCAGCAAGACAGTGACAAGGGCACTGCCACCAGTGACAGCAGCAAACAGGGCATTGGCAGCGGCAGTGGCAGCAGCAGCAGCAGCAGTGGTGGTGGTGGCGTCATGAGCTACATTCCTGGCACAGAGGCCAACCAAGCATCCACTGCTGCACAAGAGCTAGGGCTGGACTCTGACAAGAGCAGTGGTCTAGCCAGCGGCCTTGCCAGCGGCCTTGCCAGCTATGTTCCAGGCATGCAGGCTAACAGTGCACCTCACGCTGAAGAAGGCCCGGCCGCCACTTCTGGCAGCAGCAGTGGCACTACCAGCCATGTCCCAGGTCCGGGTGCAGGTTACAACAGAGCAGCTGATGACAAGCAAAGCAGGGTTGAGGCTGACAGCCGATCTGATGCTGAGCAGAGCCGGCTTGGTGAGTCTGGCGGGGCCAGCAGTGTTGGTAGTGGCATTGCCAGCTACATCCCTGGTACTCAGGCCAACAGAGCCTCCCATGCTGATTCTGAATCAGACAGTGGTTCTGGCAGTGGCCTTGCTAGCTACATACCAGGCACACAAGCCAACAGGGAGACTCAGGCTCAACCAGGTGAGGGTGTGCTGTGATCTTTCTGCATATATAGATAAGTTGGTGTATCTGATTCACTCAATCTGACCGTCAACTTCAATCAATCCGGCACTCTGTGAGACTGTAGGTGCCATGTGCCTTCATTCACTTTTGGCATAAGCACAGCCGCTGCCTCTGTGACTGTGGTCACTGCTTGAAGATGAACGGAAAGGCTGGGCAATGCAGCACTATCCGTGGAAGAAGGCACCAAAAACCACCTTCCTTGCATGCAGAAGGGCAGTTGATCATTCAGTGCGCCCCAGCAAGCTTTATGTGCATGTCAGCTGTGTGCAGCCAAAGTGTGTAGCGTGCTTGCATCTGCCATTGACCACGACATACCAAAGCTGACATCATATTTGCTGCTTTCTGCAGGCACAGGCCTTGCTAGCTATCTCCCAGGCACTGAGGCCAACAGAGCAGCAAACACTGCACCAGACCAGAGTCCTCACTCTGGCAGAGGCAGCATCCCTGAGACGGGCATTGGTAGCAGAGAAGCTGCCCCAGAACCCACACAGGGCATCACACCATCTACTCCTGAGGGAAACCAAAATGTTGAGTACTCTCATCAGCGCCATAGCAGCAGCGTGAGTGAGGATGCTACTGGCAATGTGGCAGGCGTGCAGGATGGCAGGCAGGCTGAGGACAGGCAGGCTCCTCAGGCAGCCACTGCATCTGAGACGACAAGGGCGGGTCAGTCCCCTCAACTTCCTAACTTGTCTTCTTTGCACATGAAAAACAGTAGCAATATTCTGAAGTCAGTACTGAGAATGGGTCTACTCCGCCTGACGTCTGCTGCACCTCAAATCAATTGGTAGTTCTGCCACAGCCCTCAGAGCTGATATTGACTTAGGCCCTGCCTAGCTCTGCCTATCTCAATTGTGACCATTAGCATGCTGGTCATATGCAATGGCACTGATCATGTGCCATGCACGATGTTGGTTGCATCTTTGTTTTGTGACGTCACTTCTGAGCTGCTCATATGCTTCTGGTGGGGACAAACACATGGTGGTGACTCTGCTGTGGCTGCATATTCAGGGCAATCTCCAGAAGTCTCAGAGACCAAATCAGCAGGCCCTGAGCAGGCAACACAGCATGGTGCTGCTAGCACAGATGCCAAGCCTGAGACTCAGCAACAGACTCAAAGCCAGAGGCAGACTCAGCAACAGACTCAGAGTCATGACCACAATGACAGAGGTTCACCTGAGCACTTAGCTGAAGAGGAGATAGCTGAAGCTGCACCAGAAAGTGCATCAGCAGCTGCACCAGAAGCTGCATCAGCAGCTGCACCAGAAGCTGCATCAACAGCTGCGCCACAGGAGCCTGGCCTGCAGTCTGCACAAGGTCAACATGCTGCTGCGGCGTCGGAAGAAGGTGCGTTGCAGCAATATGATGAAATGTCATTCATGTAATGCATGTCCTGACTGTCAATCACACCATGACAGCATTGCACCAAGAGGATGAACTGCCAGTTGCGAAATGCATTCCCTAGCTATGGAACATGCCATTTCAGCGTTTTGTAACGGCAACACTGGGCGTCTGGTGTGTTCAAGTCATGCATGAGCTGTAGAATTGATATCATGCCAGCAAGCATTAGGCTGCCCTGATCATGCGCAAGGCAATCTGTGCTGTTACACTGTTGTAACTTTTAGGTGTGTTTTTGGTAGCCTTGACAGTACAGACAATATTATACAGCAAAGAAGTACAACAAAATGTGGTACAGACGGTTGGTATATGCATTTACGCTGTGTCAAGTGATGCTTCCCAGGCTAAGTTTGGCACCAATACTAATAACTGCTTGTGCGCGCCTGCATTTTCTCTTTGGCCTTGTCTAGACTCTGCCCTTTGATCACAGCAACAGCTGCCGGCACATGCTTTGCAGAATCAGAGGGTGCTTGACAGTGTCTGTTCTTTGTGCGTACAATGCCATTTCTCACAGCATGTTGTCTGTTATGCAGATGAGGATATGCCTGACATCAAGCTTCCCTATGATGACAGCCAAGCTGAATGGGATGCGCCACACACACAGCACCCAGCTTTGGACCAGGGGCCTTTGCCAACTGTGGTTGAGGAGCCTATGGCAGAGAAAGCTGCTGTCCAGGCTAGTAATGACACTCAGTGTCCTCACACTCAGCAGGCTTCACCTTCTCAGACTCAGCCCCAGCAGACTCAACCCTCTCAGACTCAGACTCAGTCACAGCAGACTCAGCCCTCTCAGAGTCAGCCTCAGGGAAACTGGCCTCATCAGAAGAGCTGGCCTCACCAGACTCAGACTCAGCTGGATGAACCTCAAGGTTCAGAGCGTGAGGAGGAGGCTCAAAGCGAGGAGCAGCCGCTCTCTGCATCAGCCCGGCAGGAATCTGATGAGCCACATCAGAGCTTGACAGGTAAAGCTGCCTGTTTGTTGATGCAAGCCTGTCTTGAGTGGCGGTGCTCTGTCTCAGAAACGCCTGCCAGAGGGCTCAACAAATAAGTGACTTGTCAGGTGTGCTGCAAGCACAGCTGTGAGGAGCTTGCCTAATTTAGACTGCTTTGCTTACAGTCTGGCAAGCCTGGCATTCTGTTGAAAAGTCAGCATGAGTGTGTGCATGTCAGCACTGCTTTGATAGCCAGGCTTCTGGCATTGCTGCACCAGACTTTCCAGTAGGGGGTGTCTTTCAGACTGTTCTGTCTGAAGCTGTGTGTTTGGTCTGCTGCAGGACGATTTTTTGGTATGATTGGTGGCAGGCAGCAGGTTGATGAGTCACCCTCAGCCAGCCACACAGCAGGGCATGCTGACTCGCCAGACACACCCACATCTGTACACGCCCCAACTGAACCACCTCTGCAGTCTGACACTGGGCAGCAACAGGCCGCTGCTGTTGAGGGCCAAACTGATAGGCCTGTTCACGCAAGGCAGAGGCCCTGTGATACAAAAGGAGTACCTGAGGAGGAAACTGCATCGAAGTCTGATGTTGGACAGCAGCAAGCGTCTTCAGGTGAAAGCCAGGCAGCAAGGCATGGGTCAAGCTCCAGAAGGCCTCAGACAGACGACGCACAGACGTTTGCATCTCAGCACTCGGTGCAGAACGAGGCTCCCAGTGAGCAAGAGTCTATGTTTGCAGAGCCTCTCACCACAGACAGACAGACACGCTATGACAGGCAGGCCACTGACAGCGAGGACGCTTCCAATAATCAGTCTCAGACGCATCATGCACAGGCCTTTGCTTTGCAGCACCAAGTTAACAATGGAGCACCTGGCAACCAGAACTCGATGTTTGCAGAGCCTCTTGTTTCTGATCATCAGCAGCACCAGCAAGAAGCTGTGCCTGTTGGTCAGCAAGCCACTGCTGATAGGCTTCACACCAGAGACGTACAGACAGGTGTGTTTCAAGGGCAAGCCGGTGGTGCCACTCAGGTGTCTCGACTTGATGAGCCTCAATCTCAGGGCTCTGGCAGAGACGAGCGTCGAGCCTCAGCAAGTCAGGTCGACTCAGCTGAACAGCATGAGCAAGAAAAGGAACAGGAACACCAGGGTTTAGCAGGTAACACTACATCTACATAGCCCCAGCATGTGCATCATGCACCAATGAGCACTGGGATACAATCTTTTGCCTGGCTTGTATTGTGAGCATGGCCATGTGGTGGAAGAGACAGAAGTGTATCATCTTGTCTGTATGTTCAGCAAGCGCCTGGGAAGTGCAGATCACTAGCAGCTTTATCGCCACCAATAGGTACAGCTACATCTCACGCTGCTCAGCCTACACATCAGCATGACTTTAGCTTGCATAGCATCTGCATGTTGTTCCCATTGCTTCTCAACCAATAGCAACAACTCAACGTCTGCTCGCTTTCGTCCACAACCACCTGAAGCTCAGGAAAGAGCGTATCAGTTGGTGTGACTTGAGTGGTGTACTCTGCAGGGCGCTTGTTTGGGCTCATTGCACAGGGACAGGGCCAGTCAGAGAGTGAAGGAACCAGGCATGCTGACTCAGCAGGCCAATCAGCTGCACCACTGCAGCCAGCTCTGCACTCTGAGGTTGGGCAGCAGCAGTCAGCTGCAGTCGAGGGCCAAACAGCCGGGCATGCAGACTCACGTCAAGCAGTGACAGCAGCTGGTGAACCAGAGGGAGCAGTAGTGGAGTCTGACATCGGGCAGCAGCAGCAGGCCGGTGCTGTTGATGGTAGGGCAGCAAGGCATGGTGCTGCCTTAGAGGGGTCTGCAGATGCAGATGCACCTGAGGAACCAGCTCTGCATTCAGGGATTGCCCAGCAGGCTGCTGCAACACAAGAAGGTATGGATGGGTTTGCATGTGGCAGGGATTTGTTTCAGCTTGGGGTGGCCATGTGCACATCGTGCTTGATGCTTGATTGCTTGAGTGCAGCAAAGCAGCACTGTATTGCTTGCTTATCTGCTCTCTGGCTTGTTTGTTGTAGGTGAACATCATCCTTGCCTTTGCCTGGTCTGAGGCAATTGAATGCCATCTCATATGTTGCCTAGTGTCAAACGCCAAGTTTTGGGTACAGACAAATATCCAAAGTCAGGTTGAAAAACTGCTAGATGATCTAAACACAATGACGGTATAGTATTTTTCTATTCTGTTAAATTTTGTGGTTTTCCTGAAGGGTGTATGGTACATGTATAAAAACAAAGACAGAAAACTTGTGGTGGTGTTGTAATCAGGGCTGAGAGGTGCTGACATCAATGATTTCACCTACAGGCTCTGCTTCTGCTGATGGCCAGGAACGTGACTTCCAGCAGCAACATTCAAGTGAACAAGATCACCCTTCCTCCTCTAAGAGTCCTCAGACAGCTGATGCACAGACATTCCCACTCCACCACCAGGTGCACAATGAGGCACCAGGCGGTCCAGAATCCATGTTTGCACAGCCACTCACCTCTGATGAGAACCAGACGGCTGCTGCTACTCAGCAGCGTCAGTCATCCCTTGAGCAGTCTCATGACAACAGCCCTCAGGCCTCCCAGCATCAGGTCAACAATGAGGCACCTGTTGAGCCACTCACATCTGATGGGCAAGCCTTTGGCAGTCAGGACTTTGTCTCTCAGCATCAGATGCACAATGCTTCGCCTGCCAGCCAGCAGGCCATGTACTCAGAGCCTCTGACATCAGACAGACACCCCTCTCATGCACAGCAGCCAGAGCATCAGGTTTCTGCTGGTGGAGGGAATGAGTCATTGTCTACCATGAGGCAGCCTCTCACGTCTGCTGGACAGACGTCTGGTGAGCAGGACTTTGCTTTGCAGCACTCCATGACAAATGAGGCACCAGCTGCTGAGACATCCATGTATGCAGAGCCCCATACCTCTGACCAGCAGTATGCTGGTGCTCAGCAGCAGCAACAGCAACAGCATCAGCATGAGCAACACCCTGAGCAAAAGCAGCATGGTGATTTGGAGCAGGATTTGGCCCAAGAAGCACACGGCAGGAGTCAAGCTGTGTCTGTACAGCAGGACGATGGCCGAGTCCCAGAGGCTAGCTCCCAACAGGCTGAAGAGCCATATCAAAGCTTGACAGGTAACAACTGGCTGGCCGTCTTACTTGATAGGGGTTTTTCTTTCTGTTCCAAATTGGCATGTGGAATGCGCTTGGCGACGTAACGTTGACATTCAGCAGCTCGCTTTTGTTGCCGTTGATTCGACCTGATTACCCTCTTCAGTGAGAGGTTCAGGATGGCATGGGTCAGCAGATTTGTCAGCCAAAGCTGCAGAGAACGCTGTTTTAGCGCCCTTCTTGGCATGCCTAGCAGCAAGCTGTGCAAGCCTAGCAGCGTAAACAGCAGCAGCTTCCTCGACGACACTAGAGGAAGAAGGTACCTCAAGCAACATAGTTGATACTGAGGAAGAAGGATGCTACCCTGGCACCAACTATGTGCCTAGGGTAGTATCCTTCTTGCTCCATATCGGCTATGATGCTTGATGTATCTTCTTCCTCTGTGCTGTTGAGGAATCTGCTGCTGTTTATGCCGCTAGGCTTGCACAGCTTGCTGCTAGGCATGCCAAGAAGGGCGCTAAAACAGTGTCCTCTACACCTTTGGCTGACAACTCTGCTGAACCATGCTGTCCTAAACCTCTTCATTGGAGAGGGTGATCAGGATCAGGCTGGGGCGGTGCTCAGATTCTGCAATGCGACGTCTCTTTTCTTTAAGTTGAACTACATACACCCTGATGATTGGGCATTGCATGACAGACCGCTGCTGGTTACATGCATACTGCTATGCGTGCCTTGCCTGTGACTGAGCATACTTGGGGCTAGATTGACCCTGACACCGAGTTTTGGGATCAGTTGAAACACCTCAAGCAAGGGTCACTGCCTGCTGCGCAGTATGTGCATATGTGCAGTGCTGTGTCAATGGCATAACTGATCTGCCTATCTCTGCTGGTGACGAAGTTCAGTTATGCTGTCGAGCTATTAGGATTTGTTGCTGACAATGTTACATTCAGTGCCATGAAAGCATACGCCGGTGTCATTAATTTGCCATTCATTGTGCTTCATGCCGTGATGCACTCCCAGTCGTGCAGTTTGTGCAAACAGCCATGCTGCTGCTCAGGTCGGTTGTTCAGCAGCCTATTCGGCAGTCATGATCACCACCCACAAACTGAAAGCCCCACATCACATGGCGAGCAGCCAGTCTCAAGCCCTGCTGCAGAGTCAGCTAGCCACCACACACAAGCTGCTGGGACAGGTACGCGGTCTGTTGCCTCAGACATGGGGGGAAGCAGGCAGCAAGGCCCAGAGGGTGTAGGTGATGATGAGAGCATGGCAGAGAGTGATGCTGATCTGCGCACAGCACGGCAGGCGCAGAGGGAAGCCTTGCAGGCTGAGCAGGAGTCCTTGTCTGACAGCCGTCAGAGACTCATGCAAGTGCGAGAGTCCCTGCAGCACCAGCAGCCAGGTACATTCCTTCCTTTTCATCACTTTTTAAAAGGAAAACAAAGGGTCAGGGACAGGGTCTTACCATCGCAATCTCACAGGCAGAGGGTTATGTTTGGGTGCTTGTTGCTCCGTCAAGTTTGTTTGCCTGTCTCTTTGTTGCTGTCTTGGAGTGAGCTGCTTGCATTTTGAAGCTGGTCTTCTCAAGCCTTCTTAAGTTATCATCAGCTTGGCAAAGGTGTGCTGCAGACAGCTGGCTGGCTTGCAATGCTGCATTGCACTTGACATGCATAGCTGAGCTCCTGTTCACAGTTCAGTACTGTGCATTGTACAGTACAAATGCCATTACATCTCTTGCCCATGGTGATTGTTGACAGGGATGCTGTTGAATTACAGATCAAAAAGTGGATGCAATACAAGAATATCTGTTGTCCTTGCTGGGCCTGTCACTTGCCTGAATTTGCCTATCACCTGTTTGACATTGCCTATTGCCTGTCTGAAGTTGCCTATCACCTGTCTGCAGCAGATCATGAGTCAAGAGCTGCTCAGCAGCACGGCAATGACAGCACGGCAGAGACTGATTCGGCTTTACACACAGCACAGCAGGCACAGAGGGAAGCCTTGCAAGCTGAGCAGGAGTCTCTGCAGAGCAGCCGCCAGGGCCTACAAGAAGTCAGAGAGGCCATGCAGCAGCAGCATCAGGCAACAGGTATGCTCCTGTCGGCGCTATCCATCAATGTGCTGTTCTGACAGTCATGTCTTTCTGTTACATTCTGCAGGTCATATATTGATTGTATGCTCCTGAACACAAGGAGCAGCAGTCTGCTTGACCTGTACACCATGTTGACAGCGCACATACAACATTGTCTGTCGCACTAGATTGGCTACACTGGTAGGCCTGTTCACTCTGTGCCGTACATTTTCTGTAGCGAGCAACAATCAATACATGCAAGCACCAACAGAGTTGGACTGCAGCTTCTTGGTCTGCTGTGCAGAGGAAGGTGCCTCAGGAGCTGGTTGGGCGGGTGATGACTCACACTCACAGGCTGGTACTGAGGGTGAGAGCACAGCCGAGACTGATGCTGCCCTGTCCTCAGCACAGCAGGCACAGCGTGAAGCCATGCTGGTCAGTCACAACTCCCTGAATGACAGCCGTAAGCGGCTCCTGGAAGTCAGAGAGGCCCTGCAACAGCAGGGCCAGGAGCACCACTATGGTGAGGACCAGCAATATGGTCAAGACGCTGAACAAGAAGAGTACCAGCAAGCTGGTAGTGGCCAATACTTTGATCAAGACCAGCAGCCGGGCCAGCATCAGCAGCAAATTCAAGGTCAGCGCTCGGCTGAAAGGCAGCAGTACGGTGATGATGAGCAGGCAGGGTACAATCAGGCCCATGTTCAGCACCAGGCACATCCCCAAGACCAGCTCGCTTACGATGGCCGACGGCAGTCTTACGGCCATCAGCATGAGCAGGAGCAGCAGGACCTTGATAGGAGCATGGCTGAGAGTGATGCTGATCTGCACACCGCACAGCAGGCGCAGAGGGAAGCGCTGCAGGCTGAGCAGGAGTCTGTGCAGAGCAGCCGCCAGGGACTGCAGGAAGTCAGAGAGGCCATGCAACAGCATAGCCAAACAGGTGTGCGGCCTCTCAAACCTCAGCTGCTGTGCGTTCTTCAAAGCGGCACGTGTCTGGCTATCATGTCTGTTATGTGTTTGTTTTTGGAACGAAAAGTTTGCTTGAAGGATGCTAGTTTTTGTGTTGCATGACCTTCATGGCATGACTATCACTTGACATGTGTTGTCATCCCTGTAAGTCAGTATCGATCAATGTCGCTTTTGGAGTGGCCATCACCGTGCAGAGTCTCCATGCCTGTTGTGCAAAAATGATGCTGTGCATGTTCTTCTCAGATGATGTTGGTACAGACAGTGCTGTGCACACAATGATTGCTAGTGCTAGTGCTTGCTAGTCCTGAGCCTGATTTGGTGAAAGTCTTGCATCAGGAAACATGAAGTGCAAATGTCAAGTGGCTACATTCTGGTTTTGAGTAAATGTGTCAGAGATTGAGCAGGTTGTGACTCAAGCCAAATCCTTTGCTGCAGACACATACTCAGAGGCTGGCAGTGAGGACACGAGCACAGCCGAGACTGATGCTGCACTGTCCTCAGCACAGCAGGCACAGCGTGAAGCTATGCTGGTCAGTCACAACTCCCTGAATGATAGCCGCAAGCGGCTCTTGGAAGTCAGAGAGGCCATGCAACAGCAGGGTCAGTATGGTCAAGGTCAACAGTATGGTCAACAGCAGCAGTATACTGGTGATCAGCGCTTTGGTCAAGACCAGCAGCGTAGTCAAGATGAGTACTATCCTGAACGCCACAGCTTTGATCAAGGCCAGCAGCATACTGGTGCTCAGCAAGTTGGTCAACAGTTTGGTCAAGACCATCAATATGCTGAAGACCGGCAAGTTGGTCAACAATCTGGTCAAGACCAGCAATATGCTCAAGACATGCATGTCGGTCAACAGTTTGGTCGAGACCAGCAGTATCCTCAAGACCGGCAAGTTGGGCAACAGTTTGGTCGAGATCATCAATACGCTGGAGACCAGCAAGTTGGTCAAGAGCAATACCCTGGTCCAGGGCATGGCTATCATCAGGCCCAGGAGCAGTTGCCTGATCAGGAGCCTAGGTGGGAGCAGCAGTATGGTCAACAGCGGCGGCACGGTGAAGATCAATATGGTCAGGACCAATCTGGCCAACAGTATGGTCAAGATCAACAGTATGGCCATGACCAACAGTATGGTCAAGAACAGCGTTATGATGGTAGTCAGCAGTATGGTCAAGCACAGGCTGGTATGTGCTCCTACCTATCTTATTGTAGTAAGCAGGACTGATGTGTGTCTAAAAGCCAGCATTGTGTAGCTGATTTTGAAGTTGCATTTGGCATGTTGACATGGAATTGCACGACACAAGGCAGATTGAATGTGCCATTTGGCAAGCTTGCACGGCATATTGCTACGCCAGCCAGTTTCAGGTGGTATCACATGTTCAAACCCCATCTGTTGGTGTGGGTATCTCATGAGTCTCATGCTCACCATTCAAAGGCTTCCTGCTTGCAGATGTCATAGGCAAAGCAATTTGCAACGTTGCTGAGACACACAGGTCACTGCTTGCTATACCAAAGTGCTGCACTTGTACCTTGTATGCAAGCAAGATTGGCTCAGCCAGCGTTTAGCACAGTCCAACACCAGCTGAGCTGCCTGCTGCCCTGTACAGGTGCAGCGACTCACATGCATGAGGAGCAGCCTTATACAGAGGGCGCATACAGTGAGGGGGCTACCCCAGCATACCCCCAGGAGGACAGCTGGCTGCCAGTGTCCAGGGCGCAGCCCAGTCCCACTGGCCCAAGCAGGGGCGGTTTCTCAGGCTCCTACCATATCAGTCATCACATTGATGATACTAGTGAGACCAGCAACTGGACGTGTACCCCCAGGCAACAACAGCCTGCCTTGTATGACCAGAATTGGCCACACCAACAGCAGCAGCAGCAGCAGCAGCAAGTCATGCCTCAGTATGAGCAAAGCTTTCCACATAATGAGCAGGGTCTGCCACAGCTGCATAATGAGCAGGGTTTGCCACAGCTGCAGCCCCAGCAGCAGCAGTGGCAGCAGCAGCCGGTCATGCCTGACTATGAGCAGAGGCCATCACAGCCCCAACATGCCCCCTCACAGTACGCCCCAGCACCTTCGTCTTATGATCAGCAGCCATCACAGTACGAGCAAGCCACCTCACAGTACCCCCAAGCACAGTCCCAGCCTGAGCATTTCCCATCCCAGCATGAGCAAGCGTCGTCACAGCATGAGCAACCATCAGCACGCTACGAGCAAGCCTTCTCACAGTTCGAGCAGGCTCCAGCACAGCGTGAGCATCTGCCTCTTCAGTACGAGCAAGATCAAGAACCCATCCAGCAGTTCTCCTCACAGCATCAGCAGGCCCTGTCACAGCGTGACATGCCGCCCTACCCTGAGCAGGCATCACCCCAGCATGAGCAGAGTGCTCCCCAGCAAGAGCAGAGGCAAAGCTTGGGCGAACAGACAGAAGCTCAGCAGGCTCCTTGGTACCCAGATGCGCCTCAGCAGCACTCAGGCTCAGGCCCTCAGCCTGATGACAGGTCTGGAGGCTCTGCACACCATCCTGTTGAGGAAGTTGACACGTCAGGGAACAACAGCTTTACTCACGCAGCTGCTGAGTCAGCTTCCAGTGAGCCTTCAGTGGCTGAGCAGTCACCAGAGCATGGTAGTGATGCAGAAGGTGCTGCACACAGCACAGCTGAGCAGCATCCAGCAGCACAAGCTGATGGCAGCAGTGGCATGAGGTATGGCTGGGCACCCCCCAGCAGCTTGTGGGGCCGAGCCACTGCTGCTGCAGGCAGCCTAGCTGCTGCCTTCACAGGCACTTCAGAAGCTACCACGACAGCTGGGTCAGCAGCTGGCACTACTGAAACTAGCACGGCAGCTGGATCAGCAGCTGGCAGGGCAGGCACCCCAGAAGCTGCTTCTGCAGCTCCTCAGGAGACTGAAACAGCTGGCAAAGCAAGAGATGAAACGGCAGGTGGAGTGGATGCTGACACAGCAGACCGCAGCATAGCTGAAACATCAGGAGGTGCGGAGCTTCAGAGAGCTGGGTCCGACTATGCTCCCCCAGACACCAACCAAGAGGGGTATGGCTGGTCCCGACCGGCTACCCATGCCAACTTTGCCAGAGGTGACACAAACATTTCAGGGCAAATAGATTCTGCAGTGAAGCATGGCCGTTGCAAAATCAAATGCATGTTCGCATGTTCACGGAATCAGTGCAGACTTGATTGTTAGTGCTATCAAGCAGTGGTGCTCCTGCGTGAAGCGATTGTTGAATGGCAGGCTATCATTGCGGGCCGGTCTGTGTTAGTATGCTGTATGTGACTAATATACCCAAAAGCTCAGCATCACGCATATAAAAGAGCAAGCTGCCGAGGTCACCACTGCAGCAAAGTGTTGCTGCTGCTCAGATCACAATCAAATTTTGCTGCGTTCAACATGAGCATTTTGCAACTGCCATCATGATATGACCTGTGCTGCCATGCACAATTAGCCTGCTTCAGCTCTAGCTGCCAGTCTATGCTGCTTTCTGCATGGCTGGTTGATTACTTACTCTGAAGAGAGGTCCACATCTGCCCTGCACATCTTGTGATCAATTGGGGCAGGTTGCACTGAACAGGACCGTTTTGGTTTTGAAAGGACCCAAAAACCATTTTCCAGTGCAAACAAGCTCAATTGAATGTATGCTGCTGCGTAGGCAATATGACTTCCAGGCCTGCAAGGCTGCGTCCAGCTCTGCCTCAGCACTGGGTTCAGGCTGTTGATGAAAGGGCGGCTGACTCTGGCACCCCCACCTCAGCACGCTCCATTTCAGAGGCGTCCACTGCCACTGGCACCCAATTGAGCCAACCTTCATCTGGCAGGGATTCCAGGCGAGGCTCTACTGACATCACCTCTGATCATCACAGATCTGAGGTCTCTGTGCCAGAAGAACGCAGCTTGCCCTCAGCTCAGCCAGAGCATGCCACAGCTGTGGCAGAGGCTCTACAGCCCACCAGTGACACTGAAGCAGTGGAGCAGCCCACAGCTGTGGAGACGGGTCCAAAACCGGCCCGAGACATGGATGACAGTAAGGGTTATGTCAACATGGCAGGGCAGTCAGAAAGCAGGGATGCAGTCAAGGTGCAACAGGAGGCTGCCCAGAATCCTCAGGGGTGGCAGCATGCAGGCCTTGGCGGTTCTGTGGCTCCTGCCACACCTCAGGCCGCAAATGCCAACCCTCCTCAGCCAGTGCCTGAGGCTATGCTCCAGAGCCAACATACAGGCCAAGATGTGCTGCCCAAGGACCAGTCAGCTGGCACAGCACATGCTGTGGCTGACCATGCTGTGCACGCTGAGCCTGCTGAGGATTTGAACAGGGCGCCAAGTCAGCCTGGAAGCTCCAGTTCAACAGCGCCCGCAGTTGACGCTGCTGCTGCTGCTGCAAGGCTTCAGAGCAGAGCTCCTGCTACTGCTGAAGCTGCTGGAAATCCCTATAGCAGCTATCCCCCAGAGGCTCCTACTCCTATCTCTGCCCCAGGTACTGCTGAGTTCCACACAACAGACTTCAGTGCTGCTAACAGAGGCGCCACACAGCCGTTGAGTCAGGGCTACACCACTGCACAGCCTGAGGCATCTGTGACACAAGCTAGACCGCCAGCGGCAGATGGGGATTCTGGTGCAAGCAGCAGCACATCATCTGCAGCAGCAGCCCGCAGTCAGCCGCAGTCTGCTGCCATGCTGTCCCTTGAAGCCATGATCCCACCGCCCTTTGAGCTCAGCAGCTCGCCTGACTCTGAACGCCTCTCAGCATACGCAAAACCAGCCGCAACAAGCACACCAGCACAGTCTGCTTTCCAGAGGGCTGCAAACTCTGACTCAAATTTTGGAAGCCAACCCCAACCTGGTGTTCAGTATGTGCCTGCTGAAGCTGTATCACAGGGTCCCAACAACAAGGGTGCTGTTTCTGGCTCCAGACCACCGCTGCGGGCCTCTGCGCCACCGCCAGCAGGGGACAACAGCAGCGGCTTTGAGTACACCTCTAGCCGAAGCAGACAGATGAGGCTGAACAGTCCTGAAGTGCAGCGCCAAATTGAGCAGACAGCAGCAGAGGTGCAAGAGGCTGTGAATGAGAGGGGTGGGCGTCAGAACCTTTCTGGTGGAGGCACCCAGGAAGGTGAGGCCCTTGCAAGGGCCACTGGCACCCTGAAGGCCCTAGTAGCAGGGCATGTGGAAGAGGCTGAGTCACTGTCCAGAGGGCTGCCCGCTCACTCAGGTGAGCCTAGCATACTGACACAGCTGTGGCTTGACAGCATGACTACACCAGCTGCAGCTGAAGGCTGCAAGATCTGTACCTCTGTCTTAGCTAGACTTGCAGCTACATTCACCTCGCTGCTTCATGTTGAGCAAAATTCAGTGATCTTCAATAGTGCAGTTCTGTGTTTGTTTGGGGGGCAACACACATCAGCCCTGACAGTGGAAACTCTACGGGAGCCAGCTCAGCAAGACTCAAGCATCATAGTTGCTTAACTTGCTTGTGTGTATTGGCCAAAGGCTTTTGCCGGTGATGGTAAAGCTTGTAGCAGGTCTTGGCCAAGCATTGCTGTGAACTGAACACACCTACATTCTTCTGCAGGGACTACTGAAAACTACCTGAGTGAGAGACAAGTTGCAGCAATGCGCAGTGTAGATGGCACCACACAGGCAGCCAAGACAGCAAGCTTGGAGCGAGGCATGGAGGCAGCATTTGTCTTTGCCACTGCTGACAGGGCGGCTGCCATGCTCAAGGTTGGTGTGCACACATGCGATGCAAGCTGGGCCGTGTCAATGCATACTGCCTGTGCTGCAGATCCTTGTGTTAGAATCAATCAGCATACCCCTCACACTTGTGTTGGAATAATGCAGCGTACCCCTTACACTTAAACATCTTGTGATCTTGGCCATCTTTGCAACATATTCCTGACTGCATTTTTTGTCAATCTGCCAGTGCTGCTCAACTGTAAGCAGCAAATGCACATCTAACAAAAGCTTCAAAGCTGACATGCATGCATGCATCATCATCACCATGAAAAGTATAAGCAACAGTAGGAGGAACAACGGGGCGAAATTAAACAACCTGAACACCTTTTGATTCCATAGCAGCCCAGTACAGCACTTGGCTTTTCATTTTAAACTATTGCCGGAAGCTGTTGTCTTTTCTTTCCTTTTTTCCCAAAGCTAGACACATGGGATGCTGCACAGGCTCTGGCAGTGGGCAAGCCCTTGGACAAGATGGAGTCAGTGCCAGAAGTTGCCATGGAGGGTGCATTTCCCAGTGCTGAGAGCCTGCATGAATTGGGTTTGAGCATTGGCCCTAACCAGGTCTCCCATACTCATGACCAGGTAATGCCTTTCTCGAGCGCCTGCAACATGGCTGCTGCTCATGCACTCACAGTAGGTCATATTGTGTAGCATGCCAGCAGCTCAATGCATGGGCTGCTGGTGGCAACAACAGGATGCATAGGTGCAAGAAGCTGCGGTATTTCATTCCACTGCTTTGCACTGCTGGTGCAAACCTTTGTACTTGGTTAAGCAAGGATTCATCGCTGTTGCTGCTTGTCCATGGTTGTATTTGCGTCTTTGACTATGGTCTCCTGCGACATGTCGTTCATGCATGGCCCTCAGTGTACAGACGTGGCACCTGCGCTCAGCGTGCCTTGCGCTTCCTCAACATGTATGTGTGTGTCGTCTCATCTGCCTGGAGCTCTGTGTGCTAGAATGCGTGGGGCAGTGAGCCATTTATGAAAACTGCCTTGGCGTGTTGTGGTTTGCTACGCCCCAAAATCTGCATGCAAGCTGATCATGTGGACTGCGAGCTGGGGCTATCGGAAGGACAAGCCTTCTATGACCAAGAATGCCCTCATATACTGCCCTCATGTGTCTCATGCTGACCGATAACAAACAAGAACAGAAGGATCCAACAAAGGCACGAACTAACAACTAAATGACAAGGGGTTAGGACCATTGTGAACCTTATCACAGTGAGGGAGGGCTTTCCTCTCCCAAATAAGTCAGTTAGGTCTCAGCTGCGGTGCATTCATTCAGGAGGCGCCTTTTGAGGTGGATGCCAGTGAAGGGTCCTTTGTGTCAGCTGTGAGCCGCGCCGCGCCTGCCAGTAGTGTGGTCAGCGACACAGAGTATGCCAGCATAGCTGATGAGCCTGCTGACCAGCTGCCAGAATATTCAAACAGTCTGGTAGGTCACATGTTATCGTCTTCTTGCTCTCCTGTGACAAAATTGTTATGACTGCCGTTGAGGGCTTTGTGCTGTATTCAGTCTGGATCGTGCATGCTACTGCTTGCATGCTTTTGAAGGTTTGCAGTCAAAGTCTGTGGAACACCAAATATAGGCGGCACACCAAGTGTAGTACACAACTTGCATCGAATTCCAGCGTTCTGCAGTATTTGGTTGGATGACTGTGCCATGAAAGGTGAAATGCAATTTTTTTCTCAGAGATGATGATTCGTAGCTGGCGGTATCAGCTACACATGTTACATTGTCAGCCTGAAAAAAGAAACTGTTACAGGGGGGCAATGGAGTGATGGCAAGGGGACCCTCAGTTCCCACCAAAGGCCTGGACCATCGCACTGCGACTGCTCCATTGGTTGCACCTGACCCCAACCTGAGAAGCACTCCGGTTGATTGGGGATCCCCAGCACCCACCACAGTCCTAAGCCAGGCTCCAGTACAATCCCCAACTCTGACACCAACCCCTTTCGAAACTGTAAGACGATCCCTGGCATCTGGGTCTCCCCCTGCCACAGGCCCAGGGCAACCCCCACAGCCCCTAGTCAGCCAGACAGGGCCTTTTAGAGACACAGCAGCAGCCTCAGTCCCTCACGAGAGTCTGAGTCAGCATGCTGCGCCAGTGCCCCTCGGCGCCCCCATGGAACTCAGGAGCACCCCTGTCGACTGGGGATCCACAGTCAGAACGCAAACCCCAATGTATATCCCCAGTCAGGCTTCAGCACAATCTGTCACAGCAGCACCCAGTTCAGCCTCAACAGGATTATCAGAAAGGGCGAACACAGAAGCTGCCAGGTCTCATGTCCCATTCTCCACATCTTCAGCAGCTGCAGCTGCAGCTCCTGGGCAGCAGGCCTTGACTGATGACAGGTCAGCTGGCGAGGGCACGTACAGCTCTGGTCAGGGCAGGGCTGAGGGTAGTCATGCATCAGGGCCAGAGGTTGGATCTAGTAGGGGCATGAAGGGCGGTGAAGTGAGCTTGGGTGCAGAGGTGCAAGCTGCCAGACCTGAGACAAGAGGTACAGCATCTCTGCAGATGTGACCATGAGTGATCCGCTTGTGCAGATGTATGCAGTAGGGCTCTTCACCTGTTACTGATGAATGTGCCGTGTATCTTGAAATTTCCCCCCTTCTTTTTTGAGCTGTGTATATTGTCTTCTTTGCCATCATGTGTATGCATCGGTGGGCACACCATGCATCATGACACTCAGTGCTGTTGACACAGTGTGTATGGTTGCTGTCTTGGCACAGCCCACCAGGAAGAAACAAGTGCAGAGTCGCTGTTTTGTAAGCAGTCCCTTACAAGGTCCTCACAGACCTGTGCAAGATGCACACTTGGTTGTCACACAGCTGAATGTCACACAGCTGAATACAGCGTTGTCATGTCCTCACTCAGACTGCTTCTAGCCCTTCTGTCCCTTGCGTGCATGGTCACTCCTTCCCTCCTGGGCAGCCTAGTATAATACTTGACTTCTCACCAAATTGACACCGAAAGGCGTCGTCTTTTCTTTTCTTTTCTTTTTCACTCCTTCCCCTGTTGGAGCACTTCATCACTGGTGCTGCACAGGCGTGCATGCAAGCGAGTCGACATCAGAGGAGGCAGACATTGAGAATGTCAACCCCCAGGCTGTTACAGCCAAGCATGGCGGCTTGTCATCCAGTACACAACAGCCACAGGCACAGGCACTAGGCCCTCCCATTGCACTTGCTGAAGCCCCACTGCTGCCTGATGCCAACCCCGCAAGCAGCAGCACAGCACCAGCAGCGCCCACACCAACTCCTGGTGCCAGCGCAGCTAGCAAGCAGCCTGGTGTTGCTGCTGCAGCTGCAGCTGCTCAGTCTGTGCTGCCAGTTGCCTCAGCAGCAGGTAGCACAGCAAACAAGTCATTTGTCGCTGGTCATGGGCTGTCTGATACACCAGTGCTGTCTGACACTAGCCAAGCAAGGGTACCATCAGCAGCTTCAGAGCTGCGCACACCAGCTGCGGCCTCAGACGCGACTGCAGCCACTTCTGCTGATGCCGGTTCCAGCTCTGGTGTAGATACTGCTGTTCCTCAAGCAACTGCAGCCTCAGCAAACAAGCCTTTCATCTCTAGCAAGGCGCTGTCAGATGCATTGTTTGGTAGCAGCGATGACCCAGCATCGCCCATCAGGTCCCCCCGCACTGCACAGAGACCCACGAGCCCCTTTGCAGAAGCCAGTACTACTGCTGCACCAGCAGCAGCAGCAGCAGCAGCGTCAACAGGTGGCGCCAGCAAGGGGGGTGTGGAGGGTGTGTTGACAGAACAGCCAAGATTCAGCGGGCTGTCGTCAAAGGGCACCAGTAGGGCTGAACGCATTGAAGAGGCCCTGATGAGCAGTACTAGCCCCTTCTCAGGGCGTCTGTCCTCTGAAGAGGTGAAGCCCGTCATGGCTCGCTTGTCGCTGGAGAAACCTCGTGGCACTAGTCCTGTCAAGGAGGAAGAAGCACAGGGATCAGCTGGAGCAGCTGTCAAGCCTGGGGTGCAGTCCCAGGGTGTGGATGGGGTCAGGCAGGGTGCAGGCGGGGAAGGTGTAGCAGGGGCAAGCAAAACTGGAGAAGCAGCAAGACATGCAGGTATGCTTGAAACTTACCATGCCTACCTGCCTGCATGGCTACCCACAGATTACCTCATGACAGTTGCTGCACACTGTGTCTCATTGCCATTGCTGCACTGTATCAGATCGTCATGCAAGCCACAGCAGTCGTATGCAGCTACCTTTGGTTGCTGATGCAATGTTGGGGTGATGGCATCGTTGGAAATTGCTGATGCTGTAAACAGAGTTCTTACAGCAGCAGCCGATTCCAACAATGCCATCACCATTGGACATCCATGCTTGAAAAGGGTTGCTATTGATGCTGCCAGTAGCGGTTGCTAGCTGAACTGCTATCAAATCTGAGGGTCTTGAGCTTGTGAGCAATGTTGCAGGTCCTGGTGGAGATGAGATTCAGGCAGCACAGGCAGCATCAGGCAGTGCCTCTGCAGCCCGCCCAGCTGGCAGCTCTGCCACATCAGCTGCACATGTGGCATCTACTACAACAGGTGCAGCACCTGCTGCTGCTGGTGGCCAGCCCCCAGCAAGGCGCATTGCAGAAGCAGATGATGGGAAGGCACGCTTTGTGTGCTGTAGCTTTGGCGGCAGAAAAGCTGGCAAGAAACAGCGCAAGTAGACTGTCACAGCCAGCTCGTTTTGGTGTCACGCTCCATTGCCCAGGCAGGTTGTTAGTGCTGATGGTGGTACATCACATTCTGATAGCTTTAAATTATTTTAGCATTGCTGTTGCATGAGACAGCATACACCATCGAGACATTTGGTTTCATACCTTCAGACTGTCCTTTGGTTTGTATGCTTTGGGGGTTTACTCATTGGCAGTTACTTTGTTTATGTCAAAGCATGACATATAGAGCATGCATGCTTGGTCATGTTGTTGTAGACAGCTTGTCATTATATGCGACTTCTTTACCATTTGCTATATCTACAGAGTACATCAGTCTGCATCTGGCACATCTCGTCTGGGCTGAAATGCATTGTTGCTAAGACCAAAGTGGCTAAAGGCACCTGTTGCATCGTTCATTCCTACAGTCACACAGTAGTGCTCCTGCAAACACCAATGAAATAAGTTGAATATGCTGCATCTGTGAAATCTGCAGTACTCACAGAAACAAATCGCCCGTTGAGGATGCTCATATCCATCAGATAAGTGACACCGCAAAGACAAGCTTTTTATACATTTGTTAGCAGACAGGCTGACAGTCTCTGTGCTGTGTGGGCTGGTGCTAACCTGAATCATGTGCCATTCCTCAAACTCATCAAAGATCTCCAACCTCTCTATCCTGCAAACAAACGTAACACTATGTATGCGCACAACCTCAGACCTAGACCTAGGTTCCTGGCATGTCTCCAACCTCTGCAACTCTGTGAGAACATGTTACAGGATGCTCTGTGAGAACATGTCACAGGATGCATTTGATTTAGGGTGTTAGATTGTTTGAAGTGAAAGAACAACACCCAGCATTGCCACGGGTAATGTCACTTGAATGTAGCTGGACACAGGCTTGCAATTTTCTGACATTCTTTGCAGGATGGCTGTTGCTGGGAACACTTTCTCTGCATAAGGACTGACTGGCACATGGGAGAACAGCATAAGCAGCCGTGTTGTTCATATCCATGAAAAGCTATCTTCACAGAGCGCACATGCTTAATAACACACCAGGTTTGCAAAGGGTGGGCCAAACACACCTGCGTTTATCTTGAGGATCAAGGTGGTACTTGTAAATGGTGTCCAAGTCAGTGGCTTCGGCTTTCTCCCAATTGTTGGTCAGAAAGCGCTGTTGGTGTGCCTCCAAGGTTGGTGTGGATGGCAGACCTTTCAGTGGACAGCCCCTGCTCTGCATCAGAATCATTGCGCAGACAATGTTCAGCAGGCAATGTTCAGCAGGCAATGTTCAGCAGGCAGTAACAGCTGCAAGCGCAAAGAATGACAGGCTATGTTGCTCATATATTCTGTTGACTTCATGCAGCTGGGTGCAGCCTGTTGTGAAGAAAACGATCTGCTCTGTCAGAAAGTTGCCATACCAGTTGCCAAGCATGATTTGCAAGTACAATGCCTCTTGCCAGGCAAGCTTTTAACGTGAGAATCTGTACATCTGGCAGCTACACTACCTCTAGGTTTCTCATCATTTGCTGACCAAATGCATCTTCTGGGTGTATCTGCACTCACAGTCATATGAGTCAGATGTAGACATTGCAACTTCTAAGCTGTAGCAACTGCTGGAAGTGTAAGCCTGCACAAGCATCACCAAAACTGGTTAACACATACACAGCATGCCTTGATGCACGTCAAAACTTCTTTTGCTGTGCACCCTTCGCCAGAGCTCAATGCTGCATTGCATGCCCCAGGAATGCCAATACACAGCGCTTGCCAACATGAAACAGGTAAGGTATATAGCATGACAGGCAGCATGAGCAAAGCACAAATGACAGTATGGTAATACCTGTTCGTACACAACACAGACTGCAGATGGCAGTTGTTGGCCCAGGTGCTTCAGCAAAGCAGCGCTTTCATGAGGCTCCATGTAAACCAACACACATTCTGCTAAGACATAGGTTGGAATGGTAGGCTGGAAGCCAGCACTTTCTAGAGATGCTTGCAGAGCACCCAAATCCCTCAAGTCCACAGGTAACAGGGAGTAATTGGCTGTATGGATCCTGCCTTGGCCTGTGTAGCGCAAACAGTGTTGAACAGGCTGCAACTGTCAAGTCCCATGAGCAATGACATATGTACCTCTCTTATACAGGGACCTGCGCGTGCATTGAGCTGAGTGAGTGTGTGTAGCAGCAAGACAATGAACATGCAATTTGTGAAAGTAGGCAGAAAGGAGAAGAGAAAATACCTATGTCCTGTTGCTCAACTCCAGGGCCTACAAGTTTGTGCAGGGCGTCTCTATTTGCCATAATGGCAGCTTTTTTCTTGGTAACCTCAGGAAAGTCAACCTCATAGTAGTGTGTTGGAGCAACACCTTCTGCCTGAAACCAGTTTGCAAAGCTAAGAAAGATCACGTACACAAAGTTTCACAGCTCGACCCGACGGTGGTACCTGAAGTTGAAACCAGGTAGTATCAAATCCTGCACCTAACGAAAGGATCTGTGTGGGTCCTGACTGCTTGCTATGAGTGACCTCGAGAAACTGTTTGAGTAGAAGTCGTAGTGCGGCCTGCCTTGAATAATAACCTGCCACAGACAGGTACAGTTTGTCCATGCGGCCAAAGCAGTCAGCGAAGAGCACGGCACAGGCAGACCTCGGTTGATAAGTGGTGATCTGCGGGAAGACTTTCTCACAAAGTGCTGCAAGTAATCATCTCGGAAGTATCCAAGTTTGACGCAAGACCTGCAGCATTCATTGCGCGCGGTGACGCTATGTGCTGCCGCCACATATTCTGTGGTGACGACTCGGACGAAACGTACAACTTGCTGATCTGGGCGTCATCATTTGTGCCCTGAACTGTCTGGTCGTTCCCCTTGCCCGTCAGCATTGCACACCCGCCAAACCATATATGTTAAACTTGTACTCTCCTCCTTTCAGCAAGTTTGTCAGCGTGCTGTTCTTCGATGACTTCTCTGCAAAGTTTGCCCGTTGCAAGGGCGAAACCACACCTGCAGGGCGATAGAAATACGCTTCAGATTTCAACAAGTGCTGAACTGAAAGTCAGAGACAACATGCATGATCGGCAAGCAGCTTTGCGTTTACCATTCCTTAGAGACAGTCATGCTACGAGCCTTATTCTGAAAGACGTCTGCCGCCCAGTCAGTCGTCTTTACATCACGATAGCCAGCATCCATTGTGTTCAACCAGCATTACAAGCTTGAAGTCACAGTATGCCAGTGAATGGACCAACTACCTGCTTTGTGCACAGGCCTGCATACCCTGTGTCTAAAACGAAATCAACATACAGCGTGCTCAAATTCACAGGTAAGCATATGTGGCAGCCAAGGCTCTGAAACTACAAGAGCATGAACAAAGCAACAGGATGGAAGAGCACTTTTGACTGTCATCACTACTGTCAATGGTTTGCTGCTACTGTAGGCTAGTACAACACATTGTGTTTGTCCAACAATAAGTGTAGCGCTAGCTACGCTTCCATGCAATGTACAGCTATCTACACTCTTTGACAAGGTACTGTGAAGGGCTGAGGACTGAATCGCTGCCAGCTTGGTGTCCAGACTGCATGAGCTTCTCACATTTGCTGTGATCATGGTCCTGGACTGTAGCATGTGAGGTGGCTCTGGGTGGACTAGAGGTTGGCATGCATGCAGCTTGCTGTGCTTGGGCCTCTGGGAGATGGACAGCATGACTTGAATGGCTGCAAGTCGTTCCGTCATACTCCTTGCTGCCTGAAAGTCCATGCTCACGTGCATCGTTTCTGATGTCGTCTTGAGAGGGCTGCGCAGCACTGCCTGCATATCACAAAAAAAAGACTGCATGGCAATGATCAGCAGTGGCATTTTTGATGCAAGCTGTGCAGCAGTACCAAGGGGCACAGCATCAAGTACACAGGGCTGACAACTGAGGAATTGTGCGCCGCAGTGCAACAGAATGCAAGCATGGCATTGCGCATCTTGCCGATGCTGGCATTAAGCACATGAAGGGCATGGTCTGTTTGTAGCAAAAGGCCTGCTCTTGTCACTGCGAAGCAATGCTGTCAACCAATGTCAGCAGTGTGACTTGCAATACTGAGATATTACATTGCATTAGCAAAGTTGCAAGACCCACCTGGTCGATCCTTCTGAAATGCTACTGCAGCAGCATACAGAGCTGCCCCTTCAGCACGCACTGCCTTCATCAGAGACTCCATATCCAAACTAATGTCATCAGCTTGACTCTCATGCACATATTGCAGCGCCGCAGGGTTGAACATGACAGCAGGCTTAGAAAGGCTAGCAGTTGGCAACAGCTGGCGCAGGTGCTGCTGCTGGTTCAGGTTACTGATGGAGGAAAGGGTCACAGGGGTGATGACAGGAGTTAGCGATGTGAGGGGACAGTCAGGGCTAAGGGTGAGAGGGGGACTGTCCAGCTTCAGCAGGGGTGGCTGCCAGAGCTGCATGCGGCTCAGCCCTGAGAAGGGAATCTGGAGCATGGCCGCCATGTGTGCTGATGCTGCTCTGTGGAGCTCTGATTGCTGCGAGTGGGGATTGGTCATGGCAGCCGGACCAGCATCCTGCTCATGTGGTTGGTCTGTGCTGGCAGCAATGCTGGACTGCACATCCACAGTGCGGGGCATGGCATGTGGCTTTGCAATGGGGTTGGTCTGTAGCTTGAGAGAGGGCACAGCAAGATGGGAGCCGCTTGCATCAGCCTTGGTGATGGTTGCAGTGGGGAAATGGGTGTGGTCAGCACCTGCAGCACTGTCGGTGCTCTGCTCTGCATGGGAAAACTGCTGGTCAGACTGAGGCTGCTGCCCCTTGGTCTGCTGCTGTGCAGCAAGAAGCATGCCATGCAAGTCTGCCTGACCAGCCTCAGGTGGTGAAGCAAACAGAGGCTTGACCAGCCCTTCTAGGCTGGTGACATCCAGGTTGCCACCCACTGCAGCCAGCAGCTGCCTTTTGATGGAGTCAGAGGGGTCAAAGGGAGAGGGGCCGGCAACAGCGTCCATAACACTGTGCCCAGCCGTTGAGGCTCCAGAAGGCTGATCATGCAGCAGCTGTGGGTGGAGGCCCCTGCTGTCTGGAGCATCTGGTGTGACAGCATTGCTGCTGCTTTTGCTGCCAGATTGGACACCCGTGTTGCATTGCATGGCTTGAGGGGGGAGGGCGATGTTCTGAGCCTGGCCTGAGCTACCGGGGTAGAGCAGGGGTGGGGTGTTGTGACCCCCTTGAGGGGTGGGCTGCCAGGACGCACTGCTGCCAGGGGTTTCCTTGGCTGCAGCAGAGTGGGCTGGCTGTGAGGCCATGTCACTGGAGTTGTCGGGGGACTCAAGAGAGTTTGGGCTGTCGCCGCTAGAGACCTCTGTCTTGACAACAGACAGCAAGGCATGCCTGGTGTCGATTTCGATCAAGTCAGGGGATGCATGGCGAGAGCTATGATGGAACTGTGGGCGGAATTCGTTGGTATGGCTGGCAATCTTTTGGCGCTTCTTGGGAGGCTGCTTGAACAAGGGGGGAGCATGCTGTGCATGTGGCATGTGTTTGGTCAATTCTGCATGTGGACACAAGAATGTCAACATCTGTCTAGCCGAGCTGCAGGCATCTAGCTTCCTGGCAAGGCCAGCAACGCAGGAATATTCTGCAGTTGGTATGTGAGACAGCAGTTCTGCCACAGCAGCTTTATCTACAGCACAGCACAAATCAAGCATATGATTGAGTCACTGAATTCACCTCAACTTTTGAGCCAACAGCAGCACAAGTAATATGAACCTGACACGGACTCTTTGGATGTGTGTGCGTAAGTATGCAGGTCAAAACACATCAAAGCATCAAGTCACAACTGCAAGCACTACCCAGCTGCAGGCAAAGACAGTGTAGCAGCATCAGATGCAGTAGCAGCACACGAGGTCAGAAATGTGCTCACCAGCTGACCCTGGCTGTGACATGGAGGCCTGCCCACTAAGCTGGGTGGAGCCCTGCCTTGCAATGTCAGCAGAGCCTGAGCCTGAGCGCAGGGCCCAGCCAGCTGAAGCTGCAGCTCTGGTACGAGGCCTTGAGGGGGGTGGGCCGGGGTCCGGGGAGGGAGACTTGGACGACGCCGCATCCAAAACCCTGAACGGCATTGTGGCAATGTCTTGTAGTTGAGCCCTGCCATCTTTGCAGTGACTATCACATGTACACAAGCTGGGCAGGAACAATGCATGGGATGACACGTACCAGGGCTGCAAGGGTGTCACTAGCACAACAGTGCATGTCGTAAAGAGGACTTGTGTCAAGCATACATCTGACACCAAAGTAGTGGGTGGAGGCATCTTGCATTTGCTCACAACACTGCAATCAGCAGCAGCAGCACACACCTGGACTTCCTTGCACAAGCTCTGGCTGATCGCTTGGCTGTCTGCAGTGTGGTCTGCACAGCTGTAGGAGATGGCACCGGTGACACTGACAGTTCTGTCAGCTGTTGGGCTGCATCACAGTCTGCTGCATCCAGATCATCCATGCCGGCCATGTCAAAGTCAGCGTGCTCTCCAGCCCATTCTGAGGTGTCCTCGAGGCTGCTGACTGAGTTGCTGGCGCTGAGACTACTTCGCATGGAAGAGCCTGAGTAGCAGCTTTGCATGCGGTTGTAGCCCCTGGTGCCTGGCCTGCTGCTGCCAGATGCAGCTGATGCGCGTGCCTCAGACGCAACTGTCGCAGCCCCACTGCTGCGTCTGCTGCTGTCACCAGACGCTCTGGCTTGACCAGTTTCAACCTTGCGCTTCATGGTGCTGTTCCAGTGGTTCTTGATGGAGTTGTCTGTTCTGCCTGGCAGGTACTGGGCAATCTTGGCCCACTGGTTGCCATACTCGGCATGTTTTTCAACCAGAAGCTGGTCCTCCTTCCCTGTCCAGTCACCACGCTTGATCTTTGGATCAAGATGGTTGTGCCACCTGCATTGCAAGCGGCATCAGTCACAAACAACATTTTGGCTGCAGCAGTCTCTGCACTAAGCGATGTCAGGAACAAGCAAATGTAGCACTTCAGCAGATTGCTCCCTCGTAATTGCAGACTGAGCAGAACAGCATGTGTCAAGAAATCACCAGCTTACTTGACAATTAAGTAACAACAACAGGCAATCAAACGCTCAGTGTGCACACCACATGATGTGAGCTCCTGTAGCACATACACAAAACATGCACAGCTTTTGAGTATACCTTTCTCTACACTGCTTCCCAATGCGCCCAGGAAGCTCCTGTGCAATCAGGGACCACCGCTTAGCACCCAATTTTCCAACCAGACTGGCAATCTTGTCATCCTCCTGCAGTGGCACTGCCAGTGGCTTGAGTCAAGTGTACATTTACACCAATGAACAGCTTGATGTTGCAGCAATGATGATGTCTCAGGTGAGGTTTGAGACAAAGCCGCCAAGCTACCTTACCTCTTTAGTCCAAGGTCCCTTCACCAGTTCAGGATTCAAGACCTTCTGCCAGCGATGTAGGCACTGTACATCTGTTCTGTCCTCAAAGTATTCAGCTGCATAAACAGCAGACATTGTTGACGCAGGAGGTGAGGCTGGCACCATAAGCAGAGGACTATTGCTGCAGGGCCTACAGCTGGAAATTATGCACATCAGCAGGCTTATTGAGCGAGCAGCTTACCGACTTGCTTCCAGTTTCTGCCACCATGATGATGCACAGCTCTCCGCAGCAGCTCGTCCTGCATCACAAGCCGGTGGACATATGAACGTGTACATTCGTTGCCCTTGAGTAGTTGCGCGAGGGACTTCCGCTGATGAGGCAAAAAGCAGCAAGCTTACCTGCTCAGGGGTCCAACCTCCTTTTGCAGACTTGCGAGTTGGTCCGCCACGGTTGCTCTGCGTTGAAGGAGGCACTGCTGGGAGAAGAAAACCGCCTTGTTTTCTGCAGAATAGACAAGAATGACATACACAAGGGCATATCCGGCAAGCAGTGCTAGGCATGAGCACAAGTGGTATACCCGTGCGCAGGCGGCAGCTGAGACACAGTTTCCTCAGCCTTGTCTTGTTGCCTTGTTCTCGTACTCGTACGTAGAGTGCCCGATCCTCGTCTACGGTCTGCGCCAGGCATTGGGGTTTTGCAACTTGCAACACGGTCACAGTGTACGACCGAAACAAGCAATTTACGCACAAACAATAGTTCCAGAGCGGGGTGTGAAGGCGATCATCACTTTGCAGTTGGTGTTCATCACTTCAAATTTGATCGTTGTGACGGTGCTTGCCTGATTTGGCACCAGACATCTAGCCCAACATAAACCCGCCAAAATTCACGAGGGGGATGTTATAAACGGTCAGCAAAAACCAGATAGTCGCCAACATCCTCAAAAGTTCCAGTGGGTCGGCCCTTCTCGCACCTTGTCCACCATTGCGACTGTTGTACTACCTTTTCAGAGCATTGCAGACCAGACTACCATAGAAAATTACTTGACAGTTTCATCAGCTGCAACTCAAACAAAAAGACAAGCATCACATTGCTGCTCTTGTTCAGAGCAGCACTGCTGCTGCTTATTGTTATGTCAACCTGCTGTGCTTTTGTATCAGTCACCACACTAACGCAAACACACCAGCAATACGCACTGCTGCAACAACGATTCTTGCAAACACAAGCAATGTAACTAAATCATTGTTGCTGTTTAAGCATAGGCAACTTGTGCACCAGCTGGTGCTGACTGCTGCTGCTGCTTGCCTTGTCCCAGCTTCTCAGTGGTGTTCTCGTATGTCTTCTTCTCCAAGGAGATAGGCTCCTTAGTGTCTGCACCAGTACACAACAACACGTGAAAGCATAGCAAGACACTGCTGACAGCAGATCAGGCAAGTTCTTCACACAAGCAGACCCTGCATGAACTTTACTGCCACAAGGAAGCGTTGTCCAGAGCGCAATGCACTTGAGTGTGAGATACAGAACTGAAGACTGCTCACCATTCTCAAATGTGACATCTCCCTTGATGACAACGCCCTTGACAAATTTGACAGGGCCCTTGACGGTCAGGCTCTTGGCATGAAGCAATGATGGGGGAGCCTCCGTCAAAGCCTCCATCTTGTCAACCAGCTTATAATACTTGTCATCCAGTTTCACCATAGGGCAGCTTGGCACTGCTAGCACAACTGTGCTCTCCTTGGTGACCTGCCAACCAATCAGATACAAATGAATGTTTTGCATGTACTTAGTATGGCCATTCAGACTCAGTGACACCAGGCAAGCAGATACGCATGTTGAGCATCCAGCTCTTGTACAACAAATGACAAAAAGATGACCTTATAGCTGGTGCATTTGACATCAGCAGAAACCAGATCACATTCAAAACAGCTTGACAAAACTGACACTCTGTAGTCCTGCCTGCAGCTGCAAGAATTGATATCTGGACTCTACATTCTGCAAAGTCAGCGCATACCTCATACACATCTGATCTCAGGGCGAACAGGTCATTGCATGTCTTTACAGGGGCAAATCGATCCCTGGGCACCACCACTGCTCCAGCATCATCAAAGCACTCAATGGCAGAGCCCATGGCAGTTTCCAGTTGGAAGACTGCTGGCGTGTCTGAGTCCCTAGGGTTGATGGTCTTCTTGTTCTTGATGAGAGGCAGCTGCAGCACCCCCTTGTTGGCATCAAGCGTCGCTTTCAAGCTGGGCAAGTTCACCCACAGGTTGTTTGTGTTGAAGAACTTGTGCCTGCATGTCAATCAGTCAAGGTCAGAACTATGTCAACAACTTGGTTTCTGTGCCTTGTGGCAGACGGCTTTTGCCAATCATAGAAGCATGCTTTATCAGTGAAGCGACATCAGAGATGTATGATGGTAAGTGACCGTATCTGATGTGCGTTGTTACAGACAAGCGTTACATCTATCAACTGTGTTTGACTTTGTGTTGCACCATGCAGCAGTGGAATGAGTACGTCACATGTGCTGCCGGATTTGGACGCAGGGCAGCATAGGCATGGAGCCTACTTGGAGATGTTTTCAAAGTCGCCCTTGTCCTCATCTGGGCACATGGCAGACTCCCTGAGGACAAGGCGGCCATCTGACTTGCGTTTGGCCAGGTGACCCCCCTTCTTGTCAGCTGCAGTCCTCTCTGCTACTTCACATACGAAGCCCTTCTTGCTGGATGCAAAGTAGGCTAGAAGGTCCAGGTCCAGTGTGGCACCCAGGTTGTCACTGTTTGAGACAAACAGGTACTTGATGCCAGACTTGATGAGGCGGTCAAGCATGCCTGACCCCAACAGACTGGAGTAGATGTCTCCGTGACCAGGGGGACACCTGCAGTCATTCAGCAATGTCACAAACACAGAGACAGAGACACAGACACAGAGACAGCAGCAGTTGTTGATGGATGCGCTCGTGCAGTTTGTAAGAAGATGGGATGCTCAGGAGCCCTTGCACTCTTGTAACACACTGAGTGCATGGGTTCTGGGCAACCAGCCTCTCTGACTGTGGTTGTTTTTCAGACATGGGCGCTACAGAGGCATCAACCAGCTCAAACACATGCACAAGGATACAACTGTAAACTGTGCAAAACATGACATGCAAGATGCTGGACGTCAAGCTGCGAGGCAGTTTGCAGAGCTTTACCACTCTAGGTCTGGGTCCTGTTGCCAGGTGGCAGGCTCCAGTGTCTTTGCATCCACCTTGGGGGACTTGTTCTGAAGCAGCTCGACATCCTCTTCGTTGATGAGGTCCTTGTGTGCCTTGGCCAGGTGCTCCTTGGTGTCATCACTAGTGCTAAAACTGTTCATCAGCACAAACCGAACATTGGAATCAAAGTTTTTCCGTGTGTACTTGATTTGCTCTGCAATCAGGTCCAGGAAAGTCTTGTTGTCCTTGACAACTAAAAGACTCTTAGCCTTTTCCAGACCCATAGATGTGCCCAAGCCACCATTGAGCTTTAGCACAGCTGTGGCGGACAGAAGCTCCTGCACATCGGACACACTGTCAGAATTAAGCTTTTGCAGCTCATGCACCCAAAGCTTAAGTGGTCTTCTCTACCTGCTTGTTGGCGCCTGAGGACGTTTTCAAATCCACAAGCTTTGGAAGCTCCGGCACAGCGTCGATCTCCTTCTCGGGCAACTGCACAGATTGAAGCCATCAGCAAGCAGGGTTCCGCTCGATAGGCTGTTCTGGGACTCCAGATCAGATAGCATGACCTACCAGACCAGTCGCTCCTCCTGCGAGCTGATCGTAGTTCATACGAAAAGCCGCAATAGCAGCCTGGCTTAGGCCAGCATCCTTCATCTTTTTCTCAAACTTGTCCATCTCTGCAGACGATATCAAAATCTATAGTAGTGTGCTGTACAGTACTACCTGCCTATACCCTTGTCCGTGGTCTGACCGGCGTGTGATGACAACTTAAGCGGTACCCTTGATCTGCACAGAAAGGAATTTCAAGTCGGGCGTTGGGATCCTAAACTGGGATAGCGATCACAGGTAGGCAAGAAAATTCCTTTAATCACTAGAGGCAGCACAGTGCAGGCCGACTGGACCTCAGATAAACATTCCCAAGGATGCACTGATGCATGTCATGTGTCTGGATGGACCAGAGTCCAATTTAGTATGCAATTATGCTAGGCTGCGCTATGCATGCATGCATGCACAATGTGGTGAAAAGAAATGAGATGCACCTCAGAGGATTTACTTACGTTCATGGTGAGTAGAATAGCTGGCTTTGACAGCTGCTCACATGTAGAGCTGATTCTGCAGGTTGTTGGGTCAGACTGATATATAACAGGCTCTCAATAGCCATTGTGATCACCATTGCACAGGTCTGCTGTATATGTGCATGAGCTTGGCAAATCATTGTTAGCAGCTAGCTAGTCTGAGGCTCATCCCCACGCAAGATACTGAGGTCATGCATGTCCCCACTCAAAGTCAGGGCAGCCATAGAAGCATCAAACACTACTTGAGTTGCTGCAACCGTTTTGCTGTTCACAGCTGTTGTTTGCATGGCGTAGGTTTTGCTGCAGATTCTGCACGTCAGGGGTTGCAGGTGCATTTGCACAGCGTTTGTGTGGTTTCAGATTGTGGCTGTGTGTCATAGTGTGATGTATGCCATGGCAGGTTTTGCTCTCCCATGTCTTTGCAGCATGCAGCTTAGTGCGCCAATTGCTCAGAGATAAGTTATTATCCCAACATGCAAACTTTGGCTGTGTGCCCAATTGCACTGAACCAATACTGTTTATAAGCGTCACCCTGTACGTGTGACTTGCAGTTCTCAATATATATCCATCTGACATCATACAAATGGCATACCAGAAAGATCTGCACACGCTGCCAGTACTTCCTGCAACTATTCGTGTCATATCCAGGTCAGGTACAGGAGTCCTCTTGACACAGAGACAAGAGATGTCAGAACAACAGCTGTCATATGTTGAAAGTGTTGTGGAGCAAACTGTTGTGGTGCTAGGGCTGCAGCTTTTGTACAGTCCAGCTGGTCAGACAACAATTGCAAGCCAGAGCATCTGTCGTGCAAGTCAACAAATTCCAGTTGAAGTGACTGGATTCTGGCACCAGACATGTCAAGATGGCTGTGCAAGACTTGCCTGAACTCTTGTCACATGCAGCATGGCGCTTTCTGGGTGCAGAGATTGTGTTCATGCAACAAGAGGCCAGCTGAGCTGTGCCTGGATGCTATTCAAATAAGCTTGCCAAGCCTGGCAGGCTGAACTGCAGATGCACGTCAGTCATGAACATCTGCAAGAAATCCACATACTAGCGTATTTTGGACGTTTCCCATCATCAATCAATGCATGCATCACACTCTTGGTTGTTATTTGACATGCAAAGATGATACATGGTGTGGAAACCTTCATCAACACTGATTTACAATTGACCACAAAAGCACAAGCATAGTCATGCCAGTGAATAACAAAAGTTGTTGCAACTAGACAAGAAGACAGAGAGAGGGACATCACAGCACACAAGATGACAGCCCCCAAGTATGTCCTGTCATGTAACTAAACAGCGACCTACAAGTCTGCAAGAAAGACTTCGTAGTTGTATACAGACACGCATGCTTAACAAATGTGTATAGTCCAGCAACCAAAGGGGTTGGTATGTATAAGCAGATTGGAATGAACCTTTGATTGAGTGGCTGGAATATGCTGGTCCAGCAGAAGGCGACCAGCCACTTCAAGCTCCCTTGAAGAGGTTGGCCTTGGTCCATGGAGGCTGGTAGTTGCTGAAAGGCTACTCATTCAGCATGTCGTGGTCCCTTCATGATATGCCGGGTGCAACAGTCCATGTGTGCACAGTACCGTAGAGGGTACAACCAAGCATGTTGTCATGCTCAAAATCGCCTGTTGATGTCCTTGCACAGTCTGTTGTTCAGCAGCAACAGCGCCAGCATGCGTAGCTTCAGCCCACAATGAGCCAGATATGACGTGTGCATGGCAACCAATGCGTGTCACCAGTGGTCAACAAGTGCGGTCATCAGCCAGATGTCACCTGGCACATACCTGCAGAGCAACGAAAAGACTTGAGATGAGTGAACATACCAGTACATACAATTCACATAAATGTATATATGTTGGCTGATGGCATAAGAAGAGAATGACTTAAGATGCAAAGAGTGAGGGTTTAGGGTTTACAGCCAACTGCTGTGAGTTGTTGTTTGCACAGCAGGATCATGAAATTTCTTAAAAGTCCTTACACTGTGAATTTCTGTACTATCTGTGATCAATTGATCACCAACGACTGATGCAATGCAATCTCGGACTGTGTCCCTTTGTCTCTCTCAGGCTTACTGAACAAGAGGAAATGGCAAAAGCAGCGTACTGCTATGAGTCATGAAGCCCACGTGGCGAGGTCCCGATTTATATGCGAGGGAAATACTGACGTAATTTCATATGCCTAAAAGCACGTCGAGCACGACATAGTCTGCCGTAGAATTTGGTTGATCTGCACACATTGCGCACTTCACGTCGATTGTAGCAACTACATTATTATGACTGACCATAGCTTGCTGTCTTTTACCCCCACCAAGCACTCAGAGAGCAAGACTCACAAGGCTACCGAATGGCAAGGAAAGAAATCAATCCAAGTTAATGACCATGCCTTGCCACTCCTTACAGATCAGGTGAGTACGCTGTTGTACACTTCGTGTGTTCATTTGCAGCTGGCAAGAACTCATCAGACTCTTGCACCTTGCAGCACGACGTCATGCTCAAGATCACGGCGACAGCCATCTGCGGCTCAGACTTGCACCTGTACTTGAACGCCATGCCAGGTGTGCAGTGCGATTTCAATACGAGGGTACTGCAGGACGTTGAGTTGACTTTAGTTCGCTTTGAAGCCGGGGCTATGATCTTTGTTTTGCATGCACTAACCGGCTGTTGTAGCAACTATTTTCGTTGTCAGCTCAATTTTGGCGTTGTAGGCATGAAGAAGGGAGATGTTCTTGGCCATGAATTCATGGGTGTGGTCGAAGAAGTGGGCTCACAAGTCACCAAGTTTAAGAAGGGAGACCGTGCTGTAGCCAGTTTTGAGTTGGGCTGTGGACAGTGTATATTCTGCAAGCATGACCAATTCAGCAGTTGTGACACCACCAACCCAAGGTGAGCACACATTATGTTGGGCTATCTGTAGCTTGCTACAACATGTCAACATCCTGCTTGATGCTGCAGTACACAGCAAGGAGATCTGTATGGAGATAGAACTGCTGGGTTCCATGGTTACTCACATTTGACAGGTGGCTTCGACGGTGGACAGGCAGAGTATGCTCGTGTCCCATTTGGTGAGCATACCCTGCTGCTGCCCTGCTGCTGCCTTCAATCACAACAGTCAGCATGTCACTTCTGATGCTGGCCTTCTCATCAACTTTCTGTGTTGTAATCCTGTAGGAAGTGCCTTGCCACTCATATTCTCAACAAAGTCCAATACCATACCCAACACACTGATCTGGTTTTTAGGTGATTTGAACTTGATCAAGGTGCCTTCAGACCTGTCTGACAACCAGGTGCTGTTCTTGTCAGACATCTTGGCAACAGGCTGGCATGCAACAGAGCTAGGCAATGTTCATGATGGCGACTCAGTGGCCATCTGGGGCTGTGGCCCAGGTCAGTCTATCTGGCCTTGGAATGTCTTGGTGCACTTGCATTGCATCACATCCATATGATCGTCTTCCCACATAGCGGTGATTCCACCGCTGCCCCACAGCAGCTTTGTCCAGCCAACCAGCTATGTCGCTTGATAATACGATATGCAGCATATGCTGGATAAAGACTGCTTTGTCTGACTTTTGCTACAATGATCTTCCTTCTGTGGTACGTTGCACCCCCACTTGCACAGACAGTGGGATAATTTTGTTTGTCGGGTTTATCTTTGACAGGGATGCTGACGTGTGCATTCTGGCAGCTGATTGCCTCTGTGAATCTGCAGTCGGCATCCTGGCGGCTCAATGTGCTCACATTCGTGGCGCCAAGCAGATCATCATGATCGACAACCAGCAATACCGGCTGGACTTTGCCAAGTCAAAGCTGCCGTACTTGGAATTGCTCAACTTTGATGACACCAAGGATGTGGTCAAGTCCTTGAAGGAGAGGACTGGCCATGGACCCGATGTGTGCATTGAAGCTGTGGGCTTCCACTACACCAAGACCTTGGCAGACAAGATTCAGATGGCACTGATGTTGGAGACTGACCCAGCGTCCATGTTGAATGAGATGATCCTGGCTTGCAAGAAGCGGGGCAGGCTCTCCATTGTGAGTGCTTCTCAGCTGTATGTCTTTGCAGGAAGACTTGTTGTGGGTGGGGACATTGTTTCTAGTATGCTGAGTCTGCTTCACACCTGTCTGTGGAATTAGTTTCAGATGTGCCTAATTTTGCCCAAGCAATGCTGTTTTGATGCCTTGACGTCGCTCTAAACAGGGATTGATGTTGCTGCAGGTTGGTGTTTATGCTGCCACTGTCAATGGGCTGAACATCGGTGCTTTCATGGAGAAGGGTCTGTCTATGGCTGCTGGACAAACTCCAGTGCAGGCATACTGGTTTAAGCTTTTGGACTTGATCAAGGAGGGCAAGCTGACACCAGAGATGGTTATTACTCATGAGCTGCCTCTGACAGAGGCTGCACATGGCTACAAGATCTTCAACGAAAAGACTGACAACTGTGTGAAGGTTGTCTTGAAGCCAGGAATGAGTGCCTAGACCAATCTGGCAGTAGTGCTTCAGCCATCTCAGTGTTAAATGTCAGTTTGTTCATGTGATCTGTCACAATTTTGTGTGTGCGCCAGTCTTGTGTTGGCTGCAAGTAAGTGCTTTTGTGCTGTTCCTTGCTGTTACAAGCATACGTTTTACGTGTATGCTGTCGACTATGGTAGCAGCTTTTGGGAACTGTCGATTTCATTGCAATAAAAGGGTTGTTGGTGAGTGTCATAGCTCTGGTGATTCCTTGGTGTAAGTATGCCAGCCTGTCTTCGCAATGTTATTGAGGCAGAAAGCATATAGGTATGATATGGCGTTGCATGTCCCTCCTTGATGGCTATGCACAAGCTCTGTGTGCTGCTCCAGTCAATGTATCCTCCATGGGCAAATGCGCATTGGTTCGGTGCTACGCAGTCCTCAGTCCTGCTGGTGCCTATGCACCGTGACCTGACTTGGTGCTCAAGTGCTCAGACGCTTATAAACCAGCTTTCAGCAGTCAGGCAAACGGCTAGGAGCACCTTGCTGTTGCTGACAATGCACTTCGTGCCTACATATCAAAAACATGTTTTGGAGATTAATGTCAAGCTGTATCGCCAGAGCAAACTTGGGATGTGCTTTTCGGTCGCGTACCCAAAACACTCTGTACAGCACATTGTATAGAGGTCTCGAGCGTACGTGTGCATGCAAATGTCAGGCTGCTCCTCTACAAGGCAATGGGTTCGGAGCGCAGCTTCGATCAGTCATTTTGGCGCAATACACATGGTCACCACATGTTACACGTGTCGTATCCCGCTGATGCATGTGAATAGCTTCCCCGCCGCTGCACAAAACGCATGAGGGGTCACGTTGCTACCACACGTGGAAGCCGTGTACAAGTGTGTAGTACATTGTGACCAACGCACGTGGCATCCTCGTCATCAAAAATGACACATGCGCCCTTGCGAAAGCTCTCGTGAATCCATGTGCAAACGGACTCAAAGAATGACTTTGGCGGGCAGATGAGGCATGCATATGCATACTAGCTTTATGTACCGCCAGAAACTAAAGCAGACTATCCACCGCTAGCCCACTCCCAACACAAAAGACCCAGCCTTGTCTGCGAATTTGCCGATCCGCATGCAGTCCCAACATCCTCTTAGGCCACTCGGGCAGGCAGCTCCTGCTTCTGAGGCGATGGAAGCAACCCCTGCCAACGCGGCTGCACGGACAAGTCAGGGCTTCTTGTCAGGCATCGGCAGAAGCGCGTTCACGGCAGTGCCTCCAACGACTGGGCTGTATCCAGACTTAGCCCTCTTTAGCCAGTTCAATCAGCTGTTCCCAGGAGGTGGCACGGGAGGGATAGATCCCTCCGTGCTGAGCTTACTTGGACAGCAGCAGCAACAACAGCAGCAGCAGCAGCAGCAACAGCAGGCGTCTGCGGGTCAGACTGACCCAGGACGGGCAGCTGGCGCTCGAGGCAAAGCCAAGGCTGGTGACAACAAGACCTCATCTGCATACGCCTCCAGGCACCAGGCCGCAGAGCAAAGGCGAAGAACTCGCATCAACGACAGGTATCCCGTCGAATGCGCGGGTTTCCGTGGAGAAACAAAAGTGCTGCTGCATCATTTACCAGCTTACTCTGTCTTGCAGGCTCGACCGATTGCGACAAGTTGTGCCTCACGCCGAGAGGGCTAACACTGCAGCATTTTTGGAGGAGGTTATCAACTACATTCAAAAGCTTCAGCACAGGATACAGGAGCTGGAATCAGGTCTGCCGGCGTCAGACAAGACACTCCAGCTGCCTGTGGCTTCTGTTGATGCTGGGGCAGCAGGCCCACGCAGCACATCACCCCAAGGGACCACAGCAGAGCCAGATGTCTTGCTGAGTGGGAGTTTCAGTGCACTGCCAGAAAGCAGTGCAGCTGGTCAGCAAGCAAGCGTGCAACGAGAGAAGCGATCTAGAGATGATGATATGCTAGCTTCTGTTGCTAATGGCGCAAAGATAGGGCAGGATCTCACAGAAGCTTCACTGCCTGTCAACCCAGGCAAGGATGCTTTGGAAACAGCAGAAAAGCGCCTAAAGCTGGGAGACACTGGCAGTATTGCTGCTCTGCTGTCATAAGCTTCCATTGGCTGTTTTGACTTTGCTGAAAGATCTGGGTCTGGTGATGTACAAAACACTCCGTGTTGTGGTCAGATGTGACGTTTTTGTGCTGCATAGCCCCTTTGGCCCATTGTCTTAGTTCTGATTTCAAGCACAGCTTCCCAAGCTTGTACTAGCGAGCAAGCTGAACAAAGTGAAGGGATCAGTGGACATGCACTATTTGCTTCTTTCATGGCAGGGGTTATGCTAGCTTTTGTTACTGCCATTACATGCCAGTGTGTTTCGTGATGTCTGATTTGACTTGCAAGGCGCAAAGTGCTTAAGGCAACCACATGTCATTGATTACAGGCCTGCATAGACAAAAGTAGGAAGAGTAGATGTTGTCTTGCTGGTGTTTCCTGAAATGGCTCTATTTCATGATGATAGTGGCTGATCTCAAGTGCAAGTCTGACTTTTACCTTGCGGCCAGTGCTTTTCTGCATTCTTTTGTGCCATAAGTGTGGATGTTTTACAGGCCAATTAGACTGTATGACACAGGAGACAAACACTTGGTTGGCTATGAATATGGCCCAAACCAAAACTTCAATTGGCAGTAAATGACAGTCAGTCCTGCTGTGCAAACATATGTGTGCCTTCAAGCCTTTGCATATTAGCCAGCAAGCATGCGTTGCAACTGCTGTGAAATTGTGCCGTCGATCCTTTGCATAGCTTGCTCAAATCTCTGTCCATGCATCTGTATGGCCTGCTGCATTTTCTCCTTAGCAAAACTACTTAGCTTAAGCTGGTTGACCACATCATGCTCCTGTAAATGCTGCCGCCTGCACCAATAACCGACTGTTGCAATAACACAGGACAAAGACACTTTGCCACATACAAAGCAGGCTGCACATGGCTAACGCACATTTGGGGCAGGTGCCCTGTACTTGAAACTAAAGAGGAGTTACCAACACTGGTCAGAGACTGTACCTGCATTATGCAGGCAGACTTCCCAGTTCAAGTCATGATGAAGCTCATTTGCCAATGCACTGGCCCACCTCTTAATCTCAGCTTCAGCTTCCTCAGAGGCAGCGGTCGCTGCTGTTACTTCATTGTCTACCTCAGACCTGAGCGTTGTGTAATACTCAGCGCCCAGAGAATGTCCATCAGCCGCGTCCGTGCCCTCAATCTGCACACAAGCATACCAAGGTGCCTGCAAACCAGCTGAGCGATGCCAGTGTCATCATGTAGAACAGATTGTAACTTACGAGCTATGGCCACATGACATGCTGGCATTGCAGTCAAGCTTCAAACACCATCTAGTGACACAAGAAGGCAGATATGCAGTTTCATATGAGAGATGATGATGCGCACCATCAACATGGCATGCAGCACTGACTCAAAAGTAGGGTGTAGATCTCTCAGAAGATAGAAGGCCGGGACTGCACACGCAGCAGTGCTGGCAGCAAGCATAGCTGCATTGTATGTGTCACCCGAGTATCAAAAGGTCTTACCTCAAACCAGACGGATGTTAAATGGGCTGCGATTGGATCAAGCCTGTCCAAAATGGGCGTTACGGGCAAAGTAAGCACATTACACAGGGCAAGTGCTGAAAGTTTCCGTGCTGCAGGTGTTCCGATGGAGTCGAATTTGTCCAGCCATCTATCCAGGAACGCAAGCAGTAACTGCTCTCCCGTGGCAGAGCTCATCCCAGTCCCCAAGTGGGCTAGCTGAGGACCAGTAGCCTCACAAAATTGGAGAAACCATTGTGGCATCTGTAGCAGGGTCCGCGCGTATACAGTGACTGCATCTGCAAGCAAGGTGCAACATCTCTGCTGAGGTTGTTTTCTGAGCAAAGCAATGCTGCATGATGATCTGTACACCGTCGTGCTGCGTCTGGGCAATCAGGCGACACAGCTTGCAGCGGACTGCTACCTCATACATCATTTTGGCACACACGACTGCCTTTGGTACTCATTCTCAACTATAAACATGATAATCAAGTTCTTGTCAGCCTTTACTATGTAGCATGTGCAGACAGGCTGCACAGCATACTGGACATGGAAATCAGCCCATGACGCTTTGCTAACGCCCAGATTGCCTAACCTACTTGAGACAGTGAGGCCGGACTCCTTGTCACCAAGCACCATGACTAGCAGTCGCTGCAGCGCTGGCTGTAGTAGTGACGGGCCTTCGGTTGGAAAACACTGCAGGATGACCTCCAAGGTGGTGAAGAGGAGCAGCATGCCTCTCTCATTAATATTGCCTGCAAACCATGGCTGGCGTTACCACCAGGCAGCAGCAAGTACATTTTGAACGCCAAACAAGTTTGCAAGCTGTCAGGAAATTGTATGTTTATCATCTACAGTGATGGCGGCTCTGTCAGGCAAGCTGTCCCGAATGCTTGCTTGTTGAAGGCATGTACCACGCTCTGTCATGCAAGACAGAATTTGATGCACTTTTTGCAGACACCCTGCAATCCTTGTTTAGGCTTCCCACCAGCAATTTCATTTTGCACATGCAGGCAGCAACACCTGCATGTGAAGGTGCAGCTGTCTTGCTCATGCAGCAGTGAGTGCTGAAGCAGTGATTACCTATCAAGGCTTGTAAGCTGCGGACAACAGCACCACCATAGTGTTGTAGGAAGGAGGCTCTGCCCAGCAGAACACAGCTGGTGATGATCTGGCATGCCATCTGCACATGCTCTGCAGTGCAGTGCACAACCAGTCAGCACACAGCGCTCCTCAAAAATTTCAACAGTTGCTTGCTTACAATCCTGCATGGCTTAACCTGAGATGCACAGCAATCAACAAGATCTGTGTTGACCAAAGCAATGACAAAAAACGGTGAGTGGCGATGGTGGGGATAGTATGGGGTCTACAGCAGGGTGCACCACCTGATCCTTACAGATAGCTGCATACCCTGAGTAGCTGCGTACCTTGAATAGCAAAGCATACCTTACTGGCAAAGCGTGCACTAAGGGGCAAACAGGGCACTAGGTAGCAAAGCATGGTGTGCAGAAGGAGTCTTTGTGTCATATCAAACAAAAAGCTGAATGTGTCTTGACCTGTGGAGCGTTCCATGACAGTTGCTAGGTTAGAGAAGAGGTCCAGCAGGGAAGCATGCGGCGCAGGGGCATTGCGCAGCGCAATGAGCCACAGCTGCAGCCCATCCTCCAGTAGGTTCAGCTCATCAGGCTGTACCAACAGTCGCAGCGTCAGTGTGGTCAGTGACAGCTTGTGTAGGGCATGCAGAGCCTAATGTTGAGACTTTCAGCATGACGACGGATTGTGTTGAAATGCTACAGTCTGCAATCACCACAGTGCAAGAGGGTATGGCTTCAGGTGCAGCAGTCCTGAGAAGTACCGTTCAAAGTGGGAGCGCTCGATGCCAGTCCCAGGGGACTTCTGAGTTTAGATACACACCATGAGACGGGCGTTTTCTCTCAAGACAGTGACATCCTGAAATGAAACAGTCCCCTGTAGAGGGGCTTAACCCCAACAGCAGACCCTAGCTTACAAATTGTCAGAAGCTGCTTGGTACCTGATCTATGGAAGTGCATTGCTGCAGAATGGGGATCAAGAGGGTGTAGGAGGCTGGGGAGTCCATGCCCAGGGCATTCACCAGCCGCTGCAGCGCTAGCAGCACCTGCATGCATCATCAACATGCCCTGGACCATGTGCTGCAAATACAGACCAGTTTGCCTCCATGAAAGTGCACTTTGTGTGTGTGCTGCAGGCAGAAACTGTGGTCAGCCCTGCTGCAAGTCAGCCACAGGCGCAAATACTGTTGCCATGCAGCCAGAGTTTGGCTTGATGACATGCAAGCAAGAGACATCGTGGCAGTGCACATCTGCAGGTGGTTTGCTTGATGAAGCAAACTTGGCATCAAGTCGCCTTGATGGGTTGATGTGACGTGAAGTGACCGTAGTTGTCAGTCAGGGTGCTTGAAACCAACCTGAATCCTGAGTAAGCTTTGACCTTCAGCATCCTGCCAAATCTCTGGCAGGAGTCTCAGCAGGCCCTCAGCAAATGGCTTCACACTGTCGCCTAGGCGGTCAATGATGAGGTTCATCAACCCAAAAATCTGCAACAGCACATATGCGATTGACATCAAGCTTCACAGCTGACGTTGACCAATGCCTAAAGATGTACACAAACATGCTTCACACATAGGTCTAGCCACTGGAGAATTGTCTGTTCTGCTGCATGCATGAATAATATGCCAAGACTAACAATGGCTCATTTGCTGACAGATGAGTTCAGCAACAGGACGAAATGTCTCGGCCGAAAATCTGCAGCATCTCATAACATGTGTGATGCAAAAGGCGTGCACACCCATAGTTTCTGCAATGTTGTTCTGCATTTATGGTCACCTGGAGCTGGCTGTCAAAGTCAACAGCAGACTGCATGAAGTTGGCTAGTAGCTGGAAGCACGGACCCACTAGGTCCAGGAACTGATCTTCCCGGAACTCCCTGCACCACAACAGCAAGGCTCTGAGAACAGCATGTGAAACAGACTGTTGGCTTTGGTAACCACAACGCAATGCTTCACAGTTGCAAAGTGGTGGGCCTAAACATCATGCAGTTTAGCTGCAAGCTGGAGATCAGCAGTCATTGCAGCAGCAGCATCTGGGCAACAGCGCTCATCCAGTTGACCAGTCCTTGCAAAGAGTCAGAAAGCACGTCAGGCCTTCATCAGAAGATGGTGTGGTTGACAGTTCTGGACCGAACAGGCCAACAGTAAACAGAGCATATGCAATCTGGGGAGTTGCACATCTGCAAACAGACATGAAACTGACCAGTCATCTATGAGAGCATGCAAGCTGGCGACAGCTGCAAGCTGCATGGCAGGGTCAGGGTCTGCCAGTAGGGATAGGAGCGCTCGATAGGCCAAAGGCCTGTCCTCCCCTTTCAGTTTGCCCACCCACTGGCCTACCAGTAGGCCTGCCCTTCGTCTCAAGGGGCGAGCTGCAGGGCTTTGGTCAGCTATCTCCTGCAGTGACACAGTAAGCTGACGCTGGCAAGTTTGATGTGCTGGGGAAACACAATCAGAGTCTATGTCTCAACACATCCAAGATTGTTTGTGCCAGAGGTGGCAAGTGCTCTGGCAGTCTGAGACACCAGCTGCAGTTTGGATAAAATCATGAAGATTGTGGTCTATGTCAAGCCATCAATTTGATGCCAAATCTGCCTACCAAGTCATATGCGGCTCTGTTCATGTGTTTTGTCCACGACGTCGGGGCAGCTGTAGAGTTCTGATCACAAATGCTCACTTACCTGCACTAAGGTGGTTCTGAGCCAGGGCTGGTAGTCAATGAAGTCATGCAGCTCATAGGCTCCAGTGCCCACTGCAGCGTAGATGGCCTCTTTGTGTAGCACAGCAGCTGGGATGGCAGGTGATGTGGTGGCTGCCCCGTTCTGAGTGGCCATTCGGGAAGGGGCCCCTGGGGGGCAAGCCTCACTGGCTGCTGCAAGCATGCCCACCACAGCTGGGGCAAGCTCTGCCCTGTAGGCCTGCACCCATACATCGTTTGATCTCCAGGCCGTGCAGTGGCTAAGAACAGTCTTGGCCGGCACTGATGTTGTGTTTGTGTTTTGCAAGTGCCGCTGTTGCAAAAGTTGGCAGCTTGGTTGACTCACAACACAATATACACAACCGGAGCTATAGTATGGAGTGACACAAAATTGTACATCGCACTGTAACCTTGTGATACTTCAGGGATGGTCACAAGCCTCTTGCACATAGACACACACTGATCTGGACCCTGCGTTGCAACAGGCTGCATTGTACAAAGTAGACAGATTTGACAGATGCCAGCTTGGCCAGTGATCAGAAACGACATGTGGTACTGGTGAATGGGCAGCAGCAGCAGCAGCAGGCGTATAGACACGGTGGCCATGATAGGCAGGTGGATGAAGCCGATGGATGGGAGGCAGCAGCAGGAGCAGCAGGCTGACCTGTAGCAGGGTGGCAAAGAGCAGCTCAGCGCAGGGGCGCACATTGTCCCGGAAAGCTGCAGAATCTGACTGATGGTGGAACTCCTCTGGGCTTTCCTCCCAGTGCTCTAGCTCACGATCCTGCACCCCCAACCATGTTATCATTAATAATAATAATAATAATAATAATAATAATGATAATAATAATAATACTTAGCCAGCAGGCATCAGGTATGTGCGACGCAAGTCAGTCACCACATGAATCAGGACAACTAAGTCATCGCATTGTCAAGCTTGCTTGAGCTTTGCTACATCAGCCATGCTGAGTGGCTGATCATACATGGAGTTACTAAGACCGCCAGGCAAAGCAGTAAATGGCTCACCGTGAGAGTGAAGAAGTGATAGGCTAGGGTTTGTGCCAGCTGGTGCAAGCGGTCTGGGGTCCAGAATGCAGCAATGCTAGCTTTCACGCCTTGGGACATCTGCTTCACATTATCTGCCTGCACATATTGCACACAGACACATTCCTAATACATATATGGACATTGCATCATCTCCAAGTCTGGCAATCAAGCTCGGTGTTATTCAGCAAGGATGGTGGCATGCTGCCATGCATGGACTTGCAGCGACTCAGCAATTCTGTGTTCAGGAGGCTCAGAAACACAATCCTGTGCAATAGCAGAGCTCGTTTGGCCAAAACAAAGGACTTGGATGCATTCCATGGCAGCAGGCAACAGCTCACCACTGATTTGATGCCATGAGATGCCCCTGAAGCCCCCAGTGACTTGATTGCTCCACTCATGTTCTGCAGAACCATAAGCTGTTACTGCAGCTGGCACCTCTAATGCTGTAATTGCAGACATGACGAGGGACATGGTGGTCATGCTTGTTGGCGTGAGATGTCTACTGGATGTGGTTGCATCAGCACTGCGGCTGTGGTGTGTATTTGCTTGCCATGAAGCACCCCCTGCCATGCTGCTGACTGACATGCGTTGCACAAGCTTCACGGTGCGCATAGTAGCAGCCTTCCTGTTCCTCTTGCACATGAAGCTGAAGTGAGCAAGGCAAAAACGGTGCACACAGTAACAGCCTTTTGGTGTACTCTTGCCCATGAAGCTGAAGTGAGCAAGACAAAAACGGGCCATGTCATTCATCCAAGAGTATGATTGTCCAGCCCCACACCTTGCATGTGGTCTATGCATGTGTCTCAGTCACATTGCATCAGGTACACAGTGCCAGAATGTGGACTGACCTGGGAGCGTGCAGCTGAGCTGAGCTGAAAGGCCCCGCTGTTGCCCTTGTAGGAGGCGCAGGTCAGCACAGAGTGGTGGAACAACATGCACTGGATCAAGAACCGGTCAAACAGTCCACCATCTGGTTGTTGTCCACTGACCAACTGGCCAAAGAAAAGTTCCATGGCACCATCAAACACACCGGCATAGTAAAAGGACCTGCACATCATGTGTACGTGATTGTTAGTGACCACTGATACAGCCCAGAGAGGCAGGCCAGGCAGCCAGCCAGGACTGCCTCTTTGCCATGATGAACATGAAATCAGCAGGCGCAGGCTCACCATCAACAGGAATAAGCAAATATTACATGCTGCAATGAAGTGTGTGCATGAGCTTGCCTTTGTATGATCACAGGCAGCGATCTAGCAAATATGATAGAACCCAACAGCAAGGCTGATCCAGCTGGTTGTGTTCAGGCCAGAAAGAACTGCCAATGATACAAATGCTTTGAAAACAGTGATGCTCTGCTGCTTTGCTGGCCTTAAGTATTGGTGATGGTGCCAACAGGCCAGCCGTACCAGGGGTGCACTTCCTGGACATTGGTGATGACTTTAGCCAGCTTGATGAGGCCCCTGTCCAGCATGACGGCCAGCTGGGAGCGGGGGGCACCCTTGGCGGGGCGGGCTGCCAGCAGGGTCTGCAGGGCTTGCAGCAGCACGGGCACTGTCTGTGTCACCACTGCTACCGGCTCCAGAGTCCTGGAGTCACTCTGGAAACCAAACACAACCAGCCTCCGCAAAGCCTGCAGGAAAAAGTCATGACAATGGCAAAGCATGGTCAAGTTTCCTTCTGTCAATTGGCAAAGCTATCTTTTGAAGACACAGATTCCAGTCATTACACTGCAACCCATGTGTCCAGGTCTGCAAAGCCAAGCCCATAAGCAAACTTTGCTGTGTATAGGTTGAGCAGCCAGTGTAATAGCATGAGTACATGGATACTTCAGGTGTTGCCAGAGCCTTATTGGCGGATGTATATGCCATGGGAACAGTGGTTTGATGGGGCACCTTCAGCAGGATGAGCCATCGCTCCAGGCTCAGCAGCAAAGGCTGGCCTGGTGCCTGATTGGCCAAAGCTTGTGGCAGCCCGCTGGCAATTTGCTGAGTATCAAAACACCACTGGCTCCATACATGCTCAAAGAGCTGCTTGGTCAACTGCAGCACCACATTTAAGTTGGTGCACATCCTGCCCATGCATGTGCAGATATGTGCTGCAGGCTTTATACGCCAATGCTGTCAGAACCAAGGAGATGAACATGACACTCATTCAACAGTTGTTACCAAAGGATGACAATTGCTTTGAAGAGTCTGGGCTTGATGTTTACAATCCTTGTGACCACGATCCTTGTGACTACAAGGAAGCGAGCCTTGTCAAATGTTGCTCTGCAAAGATGATTGCACAATCACCTCAGCAAAGGCTTTCTGGTCTGAGCTGAGGCGTTTAGATGCTAGTTCCTTGAGAGCGTGATGCAAGACCAGATACACACGTCTGACAACGAGAGTGCTCTGGCTTTGCAGCTGCTGCAGCAGGTCTGTAAAGAGACCCGGCCAGGCTTTGGGATAGTCAATCCTAGCAATTTTGGCAAAGACCACGGCCATCTGGACTGCAATCTGCACAACAGCTCTTGAGCTGAGTTTGTACTTTAGTGGCGTGTGCTGTAACAGAGGGCCAAAGATGCAAGAACATCATGGTGCATGTGTCTATGAGCACAAGGATATGCCAGACAGCTTGGAGCATGCCAAGAGCCATGCTATTTTGGTCTTGCACAGGCGTGAACTCACGGGCTTGACTGATGTGTGAGTGCACTAGTTGTCATGATGGCAGATAGCACACAGTGACAAACTGACCTGATTATCTTCTTCCAGTATAAGCTGCAATAATTGACCCCTCAGGTACTCTTTCTCTCCATCTTCCAGGTTACTGCATGCGTTCAGGGTGAGTTGGGGTTATCAGTTCACAGTGTGCAAATTGCTGTATAGATAGAAGGCAGGTCACCTACCCCAAGCCACTCTTTGGTCGCCAGCGTTTAGCTATTGTGTTCTTGAACTGAACAGCAGCAAGCCATCTGACGCTATGGTCTGCTTGCTTGCTTCTCAATATCTCCTGGAAAAGAAATGCCAACATCAAGCTTTGGCGTTGAATTTAACCTTTCCAGCAGGATGTGAGCTGCAGCTTACAGCCAGGCATGCACAGAAGTTGGGCCTCCTCTCATACTGCTCCAACGCTGCCTCAGCTGACTTTTGGACCAGGGAATCTTGGCTCAATGACTGTTTGAGGCAGTCGAACAAGCTGACGCTGTCATCTGGACCCAAGGCAGGCAGCGCCGCAGGTGTCGGCATAGCGATCGGCGATGGTCAGGTTGTCTAGCAGACTTGCGGCAGAGGTGCGGAGTCGATTGTCACAGGCGAAGTGCGCGGACACAGCAATTCAATCCGGTCACGGAATGCAGCGCAAGAAACATCAGGCCGTGTGTGAACCCAAGCAGGAGTTCGAATGCACTAGAGGGTGCAGTCGAGTGTCAAGCAGCGCGTGCGACCAAATCAATCACGACCAATTGTGAGCACGCCGCTAGGCGCTATGATCAACAACGTATTATTACTTTCGATGAGCGTGTCTGCTTATGCATAGGTGAACGAAGCAACACCTCTGCGCAGCATGATTCATATTGGTCAGCATGACCCCTGGCACGCACCCTGAGCATGCACTTGGGGTGCAACTGGGGTACCAAATGGTGATGTTGGATGGCTGCGAAATGATGCGGCTAGATGTCGGCCGCCGCATGCAATCAAACCGAGGCATGGACAGGAGCACAAAGTCTGCCTTGCATGTGAAACTTGTCCAGGAATTGATAAGTCGTTTGATCGACAGAAACAGCTTGTCCAGGCGGCCATGTTCATGAGGACGCCATGTCGCAGGTCATGAGCTAAACTTACATGACCCGCAAGCAATTCTGCCTCACAGTGCTGCTGAATGCTGATATAGTATGCTGCATCACCGTACAACATCAGCTTTCAGATCAAGAACATGGTTGCACGCCCTTGCAGTCAGCAGCTGGATTCAGGCCCCTCCGATTGCAAGCACGCATACATCTGCAGGTAATGCAGTGTGCGTCACTATGTATGAGCAAGGCCCAGACCTGACCCCATAGGACCCCATAGGAGTCATAGAGACCCCGCAGAGAGCATGTGTAGGGCCCAACTAGGGTTGGTACATCAAAAGGCCGCCCGGCTACGTTCTTGACTACACCGATCACCTTTGCGCAGGTGCCCAGCGACGATAACTCGATGAAGCCGTATTTGCTAAAGGGGCACGAAAGGCCACTCAACTTTCTGAAGTAAGCTCATGACGATTGCGCCAGCTTTGCGAAACCTATCGTCGGGCTGATGCATTGCTGACTGTCGCACCCCCCTTGTTGCAGGTTCAACCGAGAGGGAGATTTACTGATCAGTTGTGCCAAGGTAAGGCTGAGTCCCACGGTGTACGTACGTGACTGGGACGTCTGCTCTCCTGTGTTGCTCTCATAGTCACTCTGCCCTTGCAGGATCACCACCCGACACTCTGGTTCTCAGATGATGGATATCGAGTAGGCACTTACAATGGCCACAATGGAGCAGTCTGGACCTGTGATCTTACATGTAAGCAACGCTGCAGATGGCTTGCAAGTACAAATGTCAGAAGGCTGTACAGACAGCAAGCTATTACAACTTGCAGGGGACTCAGAAAAGCTCATCACTGCATCAGCAGACTCTTCTGTCAAGCTATGGGATGTTGCTTCTGGCAAGGACCTATTCACCTTCAAGTCACAAGAGCCCTGCAGAGCAGTAGCCTTTTCGATAGGCGACAGAATGGCAGCATACACGACAGACCAGTTCATGGGACAGCCATCTCAGATACACTTGGTCAACATTGCAGATGACCTATCAGAGCAAAATGGTGATGTCATCAAGTCGCTAAGTGGTCCCAAGGGACGTATTACAAGAATAGCATGGACAGATCTGAACAGAACGCTTATCTCAGCTGGTGAAGATGGCTTTGTTCGACGATGGGATGTTGAGGTGTGCTCCTACATATGCACCTTGTACTCAAGCACTCGGTATTGGGATACTCAGCTATGTTAATCATCTGTCCAAAAGCTGCATCAGGCGCAGTGGCAGGTTTACAAAGGGGGCACATGTTCATGCTTGATTTTGGTGTTGGACATTGAGTCTTGATGTGCAGACTGGCAAGATCACAGCAGAGAACAGGATACATGATGCAGACATCAAGGACATGCAGCTCAGCAAAGATGGCACGCACTTCATCACAGCCTCAGGAGACAGAACGTCCAAATTAGTAGACAGTCAAGACCTGCAGGTCATGAAGGAGTTTGCCTTTGAGAGACCAGCGAATGCAGCTGCCATGTCACCAATTGCAGACCATGTAAGTCACACACCATGTGCAGCTTCATTGCTATTACGTCCCGCTGAAGTGTGTCGTGCCCATCTGTACATTCTGCTGCATTGACACCTTGAAATTGCCCTTGTTCATGCTCCTGTTTCTGAGGGTAGAACAGCTGCCTGGGTACTGCATTCCCAGGTTCACGCTGTTTGTGGTGACTGTTATTCTGCTGCTACCTGTCAGTCCTCGAGTTGATGCAATTTGAAGGAGCTTAGGGCTAAGGGCACATGCATCTATGCAGGTGGTTGTTGGGGGTGGTCAAGAGGCGTCACAGGTGACCACTACAGCAGGAAAGGCTGGCAGATTCGAGAGCCGCTTCTTCCACAAGGTGACATCAATCATGACCTGCGTTCCGTTGCAAGTAATCTATTTGTGGCCTTAGCGTCTATTTTGCAGGATTGCTCTTGGTCAGCAAAATGGGTCATGACGCAAAGCAGTTTAGGGGTAGAAACCGAGTCAGCAAGATGATGTCTGCAGGTGTACCAAGAAGAGTTTGGGACTGTGAGAGGACATTTTGGACCTGTCAATGCAGTGGCTTTCCATCCAGATGGGCGCAGGTAAGCAGAGCACAGTCTGCACAAAGGCAGAAGTACATTCAGATGTACACGTGAGCTGTGGACAGGTCCATCATCATGCACCACACATGTTTTGGCACCCGCTGATTTTCTCAAAGCACCTTAATGAATGGTAGCAACAAAGCAAGTGCTGTTTTCACATGATATACTAGCGAGACAATCATGCAATTAGGTTTTGTATTGTCTGCTGCCTAGCTTTATGTTGATCAATCAGCATCTACAGCATGTGTTGTGGGATGAGCATGAGTTGGTGTCTGTTGTGTTTGCAGCTTCTGCACAGGAGGTGAGGATGGCTACGTGCGATTACAGCATTTTGATGCTACCTACTTCAATCTGCTGAACAAGCAAGAGCTCTGAGTGTCCCACATGTGTATCAGGAATTAGGCCCTGTGGCTTTCCATTGCAGACCTGGTTTCCAGTGTTGTTGTTTTGTTGTTGCTTGTTTCAGCTGTTTGTATGTCAGCAATTGGTAAACTTACGTTCATAACGCAGCCACCTTTTCAGGATTGCCCATCGCTGTACTGACATGAATCTACATGGCACAATGCTTTTGTACAAGATTTGATTTATGCAGACCTCATACTCTGTGACTGTAAGCTGTGTTCTGCTCATTTAAATGCTGAGTGAATGCAGAATGCTACCAAGTAGGAATGATCAGCAACATGACACATGTGTACATGCACAAATGACAAAACTTGGCAAGTCCAAATGTTGATCTAGCGTTACATCCAAACAGCAGCAGGCCAAACCAAACCAAACAAATGGCACGCGCTGCTGTTCTCGTACCGTGCCAGAGCGATTGTGCTGAAGTGTTGCCTGAAGATGTGTCAGCTGACGAAGTTTTGCAGGTATGCATGCACATTTTTGCACGCACTTCCGTGTTGCGCTTGACCTCTCGACTTGTGCTCAAACGAGGTTGTGCGCCATTCCAGGGACCCTTGCTGAGCGCTAGGCTCAATAACTGCCGGTCACTGCATTGGTCTGCTGCCTCGTCTAATTTTCAGGTGTGACAAAGACCTTGCTTGCTGTGTTTCTGTCGCTATCGAATACAGTCCGTCACAACGTTTCATTTCTGTAGGTCAATGAGATTGCAACTGCTGCGGTGGGCTTCATGATTCATGGCGATGTCCTGATGACACAAAATACTGGAACGGGGTCTGACCTGTTGTCAGAGGTGCAAGCCAGCCTGAAACAGCTGTCTGCTTTCAACATGACCGCACACGCAGCCTTCGATCATGCGGGCCTGCAGAGACACCAGCCTGCCAGCTCAGCTGCTCATGCAAGCTCACCTGCTGTGACAGACACTGCAAGCATGCTGCCACAGCATCAAATGCAAAGTGCTCTAAGGCATCGGAGACATGCTATGTCGCAAGAACAGGCACCCAGCAGCAAAGTTGACTGTTCACCTCTCAGCCAGGTCAAGGAAACACCCTCATATTTTGGCTTGTTTCATGCCCCTGATCTGCCTGGACTCAAACAGCCCAAAGCTGCTACAGAGCAAGCTGCACAGAGCCCTTGCTTGATTGACATATGGGGAAGCATGCAGTCTGAGCTGCTGGGCAATGTTCTGCGCCAGATGCAATGGACCAGCAGGGAAGCTATTGCTTTGACAGGAGTTTGCCAGTAAGTTGCTGTGAAGTTTAGTTTTGCCTTTTCCTTCACTGCCTACTGATCTGTTTCTATCATTTGTCTTCAAAAGATGCTTCTTTGTTGTTTTACCTCGCCCACAGGCTTCTGCTGTACAGCTGTTCGCGGTGCATCATACAATGTATATTGGTGTGTGCAGCTCGTGGCGGCGTGTGATCACCTCAGATCAGCAGTTTCTAAAGGGCATTGCTGTCACTGTCAACCCCAAAGCGCCTTTGAGAGGCAATCAGCCTTTGTGCGAATGCTGCCGTGGGATGTCTGTCATGGTACAGCAGGCCAGGCACCGGCAGCTACCTCTGCCTAGGGTGGTTGACAAGGTAAATCTACAATTTTGAGGTTTTCTGCATCACTGAATGTATGCAGACTTGTTTGTGACTGGCATGTGTCTCACACCAAAGGGCGCCAAGCTGGGACTGTGCAACTGGTATTGTTTGGGGACTCAGATGAAGCAGTTGAGATGCAGGACGCTTGGGTGACACTGCTGTTGGATGATTGCAGGCAGCACATGCTGGCAACCTATCTGCCTGCGTGTGTGTGGCACAGATTCTGGATGGGAGAGGGGACACAGCAGCAGCTCTGAAGCTGTGGGGCAAAGCTGGCAAGCTGGGCCACCCAGAAGCTCAATTCAGGCTTGGCCGGGTAAGGTGCTGCCTGAAACTGCTCAAAAGCATGCTGCTGCATAGTGCTTTCCACAACAGAGTTCGGCCCTGGTGGTCACTCCTTGTTTGCTGACATTGGCATGTGTCAATCTGGGATTGAACTGGTGATCACTTGTCTGATTGTGCACAAGAAACGATGTTATCCGCAGCCTAGGTGTTCTGTGTCATTGTCCCTCAGGGGCAACTGGGCAGACTTTACAGCATAGTAAGGCTGAACTTGTCTGATTGTGCATGAGAAAAGATGTTATTGGCAGCCTAGGTGTTATGTGTCATTGTCCCTCCAGACCAATTGGGCAGACTGTACAGCGTAGTAAGGCTGCTCAACCTGCCGGCCAGATCAATGGCCTCTGGCAAGAAGCCAAATGGTTTGTAAAATCATGCATGGGGGTTTGTAAATTCATGCATGGGGGTTTGTAAATTCATGCATGGGGGCTCACACCAATGCCGTGTATCAATTGAGGCTTCAAATGACATGCTGCCATGATGATTGCAGGCCTGCTATGAAGGCGTTGGAGTTGCTGCAGATGCACAAGATGCTTTGCTTTGGCTAGGCAGAGCTACCAAAACGCTGCTTGCAGAGGACATCAATGTAGAGTCTATCTCCAATGTATCAACTGCCAGTCTGCTAGCAAGGCGGAGTCAGTTGCACCATGACCGCCGACAAGGATTTCCTTGCAACAGAAGAGTCAACTTCCAGACTGAATCCAGCATGCCTGAGGAGCAGGTTCTGGCAAAAGCTGCACTGCTGCTCGGATTTTTGCATCTGGATGGTGAGGCAACTAAGTTTGACGCAGCTGAGGCACTCAAATGGTTCAAGGTTGCCCTGCTGAATGACTGTGCCGAGGCAGAGCGTATTATTGGCACCTTGTTCAACACTGGCCAATATGGATAAACAGTATGGTAGGGGCTCTGCCCAGCTACTAAGTTGTTGTCCATGTGATGATTGTGCTTTTTGTATTGGTATGGGCAATTAGCTTGCAGCTGCAGAAATGCCAGAAGTGAACCCAAACATGTATACTGCTCTCCATTGCCAGAGCTTTGGTGCTTTGCTCAGCATCACTTCAGCAGCCTGCTGTACTGCAACTTAGGATTGCTCAGCACTGTCACAATTGCATCGCTTGTAGTGTCAGCTGCAACTTTACACCTGCAAGAAAATATTCTCTGCTGTGCTATGAGACCTCCATTGTCTTCACAAGAGGATTTTGGGAAAGTTCTCAAGGTCCCCAGTGCGGTGCCCGGAGGCTTTTGGCGCTTTGCTGTTTGCAGGTTTGTAAGACCCTGCGCAGCATGCTTGTCGGCTGGCCTTGCGTGTACCCTTGCTTGCTCAGCATTGAGAGATTACAAGAGTAGTGGTTCACACTGAAGAAGACGCGAGCAATCTCCGGCCAGCTAACAAGTGATTGCCTCAGCAACTCACACCTGCCTAGTGTCATACATTTGTGTCAAGCTAAATTTTAGATTCTCAGACAGACATGCTCCGCCGGCACCATAAGCCCAAGCAAAGCCAAGAGCAGATGCAACACGCCAAATCCAAAGGTCACATCTGCACATGAAACACATATCTCCATCCTGCATGCATGTCCATCATCAAAATCGTGTATTAGAGGCGTGCTTAAACACGTGCATGCAGATAGTTTCACGAACACGAACGAGCAGGCACGAAACCTTACGAAACTTTCGTAACGAAAGGCCAAACAAGATACAGAGTCTGGAGCATGCCTTCTTGAACGACTTGAGCAAGCTATCACAAGCTATCACAGTACTTGCGCCGTGCATGGCCGAGGCCTTGCATGTACCAGACGTCGCTGTCGATATCGGCGACAACAGTGCGGCAACAAGCCTGATCAGTGAGGCGGCAGTACCTAAAGGGCAAGACTTGAAACCGCTGGATGACAGTGACGTTCAAGATACAAGTGAGGAAGTTTCAAGCTTGCTTCCCGGCGTTAAAGCCGCAGCAGTCACATCCGCCAGCGCTAAGGGAAGGCATACACCCTGGTTTGCGTGGCCTCTGCTGTTTGCTTCACTGGTCGCAGTATCATCAGCAGCGGTTGTATTTGCCTCTATTCCCGATGTACCTACCTTTACATTGGCAGCTTGGCGACTTCAGCTTACAACATGTCTGTTGTCCCCAGCTGCCATTTACCAGTACTTGCAGCTATCAACAGGTATTCAGTTGGTATGGTGTGCAGTATAGCGGACACTGCTGCTACGTCTGCTCACACTGCAGCATCTGTCCAACAAATCATTGTATCTATCATGTACTATGCTTACCTAAAGCAGATTGTGCAACCTGCAGCTGACAGGAAGCGCCTGTTGAGAGACATTCTTCTTGTGCTTGCTTCGGGGGCTTTTCTGGGAGTACACTTCTCCTTCTGGGTCTGGGTAAGCCCATTGCACAGCTCAAATTGCAATGCTTCTCAAGATCTGTCACTCAAGGTGCTCCATAATGCTGGCTTGTTGCTAGCGCGTGTGTTGCTGCAGGCTATACATCATACGTCCTTGACTCATGCGCTGCTTTTCTCTTCAGCGGCTCCTCTGCTCATAGCAATTGGCACCCTGATTATGCGCAAGCCCATATCAATTGGTAAGCTATTTATTTGCCTTGCACAAGGCAATTCAACTCCTCATTGCAAACAGTGTTGTTGCAGGTGAAATAATAGGAACTTGCCTGGGAATGGTTGGTGTTCTAGCGCTGACACGGGCAAACAAAGTTGATCAGCAGGTAGGCCCAAACAACTTAATCAAATCACCATCAATGCGTCAAATCAGTGCTTCGAATCCAGGTTGAAAAGTGATTTCACCAGGCTTGAGCAGGGCAACATGCATGTCGTTCCTTGCAGGTCACTTTGGCAGGGGACTTTTCTGCCTTTCTGACAGCAGTCTTCTTCTGTGGCTACATCATCATTGGAGCTCACTTGCGCAAATGGCTGCCAATCTTCCTGTATGCGACGCCAGTCACTGGTTTTGCAGCCTTACTGCTGTCAATTGCAGCTCTGGTGGTTGGTGAAGCTACCTTTTCTGGCTCAGGCAACACAGGCCTGTTCGGCTGGATGACAGACAAAGCCTACTTGCCAAAGATACTGTACTTAGCAGTTGTACCAGGCATTGTGGGGCACACTGGCTTCAACGCGCTACTCAAATGGATGCCTGCTCTGCTGATTACTCTGGCATTGACAATCGAGCCATTGATTGGGACATTCATTGGTTGGTCTGTCGGCTTAGCTCAGATCCCTGGGGTGTGGACATACTCTGGTGGTGCTGTCTTGCTTGTGTCTACGTGTATTGTTGTAGTTGCTGGGGACAGGAGGCAGCAGGCTGCTGCAGCAAAAGAAACAAACAGCATGAGTCAAAAAGTGTTTTTTGAGGATGCTTTTGATCATTGCAACTCCACAACAGACATTGAGCTTGCAGAGAAGTGAGCTGATTCTGTCACCAAGGCAAATCACATGTCATGCTATGATATAGTCAACAGTTCTAGCTATTTTGTTTTTCTGGTAGATCGGACCTCAGATACACCTTCCCAAGGATACACAAAGTTGCAGCTATTTTGCTAATAGCAAATCGCTATTTGTTTTGTAGGCGTTTCATTCATTATCTGAGGCTGTCTGTGTTCTTGTCTTAGCACAGCTCTGGGTAACAAAAATTTGGGTGGGGACCCATTCTCGAGTGCAGTTGTTGAACAGAATATAGCAAATGACATTATGCGTTTACGTTTTGCTTGTCTAGTGATAGGTTTTCAAGCTTATAAGTAGGTAATTACCTCAACACTATTGGAGCCCATGGTGCGTTTGGAAAAACTCGAGTCTCAAGCATTTGACTCCAGGGAGGGAAACGCACTAGCAGAGCTGTCACACAAGATACCAGTCGCAGCGACTGTAGCTATTTAACAATGTAATTGCGGGCTGACTTTGCCAGCGTAGGCGTTTTTGAATCATTCTGGTACTATCAGAACTACCTAGGCTATCATTTACTGCACCAGATGCGGGTTTGAGGTCGGCAAAAGAGCCCAATGAATGTCATCTCAACATGCGAGTGCCTATTGCATCTTGCATATCAGTTCATCCATTGGAGAAGCAGCAATGCTCATTAGTTGAAAACCTGTATGACAGTGCCAACAGCAATAGTCCGACCACTGTCTCTAAGGGCGATTCTACCTAAAGCTCGATAGTCTTTATACGTTTCTATACACATTGTTCTGGACAAAGTCACTTCAACCATAGCTGACTGCCCTTTCAACAGACACCTTGGCTTATTCTTTGATACTTCAAATGTCTTGGAGTCCAGCAACGACACAAGATGAGACATATGTCCTGTTTCTTGACTGGCGTGCGCATGCAGGGTGACCTGCGGAACCAGGCATCAAAAGGTAAGATTGCTGCATACTGGCTACACAGCTCGCGTCAGTCCAAAGTTGGGGTCACAGTTCCAGATGGCTTTCAGCACCAGACGTGACATCACATGATACTTCAGCAGCAAAATGCTATCAGGGACGCCAGCAGACATCATACAGGCTTGATCCAACATCATTTCAAAGCTACCCAAAGCAAGGCACCAGACAGTGAGTAGTACCTGCTGGCCTCTGAGTATGGGTCTGCTGACATCCAGCACCAGAAGCCGTGCAATGATGCGGCTGGCCAGTGGTACAGGCCACTCAGGGTGGCACAGAACAGCTCCACCATTCAGGACTGCTGGCTCAACCCCTGCATACATGATGCACCTGTCACTGAACCCCATTCCTGTTGGATGGCTTGAGGCTACACGACCAGATTGATGCCCTTGCCTCAAACTTGCAGGCAAGCACTGCAGGCTCAAGAAGTTCACGGCGCAAGCTATGCCATCGATTGGACTCTTCAATTTGATCCACGAGGTACACACTTTGATTGAGCCATTGAAGATGAGTCATCCTGAGCAAAGAGCGCAACACTTGTGAACCGGCATCCCAAATCCAAATGTGTCGATGATGCAACAGTGAATGCCCCACCTGCCAGTGTCAGGTCAGCAGTGTCTCCAGCTCTGGCCAATGTGGCTGTTGCTCCATCCACTTCAATGGACCTGACAGTGCCAATCTCATTGGAGGGCATCACCCTGACAGGGGTGCCCACTTTGACTGCACCCCCCTCTAGCTTGCCTCCCACTGAGATGCCGCCTCTCTGCCCTTTGAAGACGTCAGTGATGGGCATCCTGAAGGGCTTGCTAGTGGCTCGCTCTGAGGGCTTGAAGGCATTGATGGCTGCCACAACAGAAGGTCCCTGCATCATGCAGCAGGTCAACTTCCAGTTGACCCCTGCTTGAGATATCAAAGCATGAAGGCAAGCTGGGTAATGATTGTGGGTTTTACAGCTCACTTGCTGACAAACTGCAAAGCAGCTCTGTTGGTCTGAGCCGCAGCTGCAAAAGGCTTCTGGCAGTAAGACATAGGTAGATAGATGCAGACTGCACAAGACCAGGCAGAACGCCGTTTTAGCCTTTGCTGCAGGAGTTACATGGTACAGTCAGTGCTGAACAAAGCAATGACGTCACTGCAAGAGAGGCTGCATGAGACAGCTACACACAGGAGTGGGGACAGAATAGAGTCACCTTGAACCAGGACACCTGTGGTTCTGTTGGGGGCTTCACCAGGTTCTGCCCTGTAGGTCCCACAGCCAGCAGCCACTGAATGGAGGCAGGTCTGAAGCCACAACCCTTGAGAAAGGGCAGCAGTGTAGCCTGGATGTCCTGAAAGCGCTGCTGGGAGAAGTCACAAGTGTCCAGCTTGGAGATGACAACTGCCAGCTGTTCGACGCCTAGGCTGCGTGCCAGCTG
>JAABUK010000735.1_pt1 | contig 66767 bp, 38 predicted proteins | sample 5559141 | NCBI WGS metagenome assembly JAABUK01 (sample SAMN10711869, study PRJNA513367) | rock metagenome | isolation source: Antarctica rocks | place: Antarctica: Victoria Land, Pudding Butte nord | collected 2016-01-03 | reverse complement strand
AAATTTATTATTAATATAATTAAGGTAACTAGGACTAAGGCTAGGGTCGTTATATTTAACGATATATTATAAATATAATCCTTAAGGACTTTTATATTAATAAAGCGGGAGACTATACGAGAAGAGTCGAGGTACTAAATATACATTTTACCGGCTTTAGGCGGAAAAATAACGAAAAGACAACGTTCAAAAAAAAAAAGAAAAAAAATTTTTTTTTTAATAAAAAACCTAAAAATAGTAACTTCGGATTTAAGATTTTAAATCTATGATTTTCTACTAGCGCCGGGTAGCTCGCTAAGGTTATATAAAGCGTTATAACCACGCTAATTTAATTTAGATTTTAAATTACGTCGATTCACGAAAATAATATACGCGCGTAACACCCCTTAAACTAGCGCGGTATTATAGACTATATAATTTACTTATAACTATATATATCTAATTATCTACCGGTACTACTTAGACTAGCTTATTCCTATTTATTTAAATTTATTTAAAATAAGTCGAGGTGCTAAATACGTATTTAGATACTTTAGACGAAAGTAGGTATTAAATCGATCTCTAGGGCTAGTATATAAGCTAAATAGATCTAAGCGCCTTTTCCGCCTTTTTCGGTAGAATACGGGCTTACCGCTTTACCGATATAAGGCTAGGTTTTTTCTTTTTAATATAATTTAATATTAATATTAATATCTAGGGTTTAATTTATCCCCTTCTTTAAGAAGGTCTCTTAATTAACGTATCAATATATTAAATTTATTATCTTTTTTACCGGGCCGGTAGGTAATCTTATAATTAAAACGGGATAAGAATTTATTTTACCTTATTTAACGGCGAGATAATATCTTAAATAAGATAAAATATTTAAGAGTTTTATAATTAGATATTACCTCGATAAAGAGAGTAGATCCCTTTAATTTAAGGCGCTATTCCTCGAATACGCGGACGATTATTATAAACTCTTTATTATAGATTTTATAATTATACTCGGTAAGATTATATTTCTTTAAAAAATAAATAATAGGACGAAGGACGTCTTAATTATTATATTAGGATAAAACCCCCCCCGATATATAATTAAACGTATTTATTTTTATTATAATCTTACGGTCGAGGTCGAAATAAACTAGGATAATATTAAAGATAAAAGCCTTCTTTAAAGTATTAAAAATTATTTAATATCGAGTACTCTACTTAAAGATAATATCTTTTTTAATTAAAGTTATAAATAATATAACGAGTTTACTAAACTTATAGATAAAGCGCCGATAAAAGTTAACGAACCCTAGGAAACTTTAAATATCCTTAATATTAACTAACTATAATTAATTTAAAATCGTATCGATCTTCTTTAAATTTATTTTAATCCTTTAAATAATAATAATTAATTTTAAATACGTAATTTCCTTAACGTAGAAATCGTATTTAATAATATTTATTTAAAACCCCGCCTCGCGGAGCTTCTAAAGGATACGTTTAATATAAATTTTATACTCTTCCTCGATATCGCTATAAATTAAAATATCGTCGAGATATATAGTATAAATCTTATCGAGAAATTTACGAAGAGTATTATTAATATAATATTAGAACGAGGTAGGGTTATTATATAATTTAAATAATATAATAAGGTATTCGAATAGGCCGAATCGGGTACGGAATACGGTAAATTCTTCGTCGCCCTCCTTAACGCGGAGGCGATTAAAAATAAATATAATATTTAATTTAGAAAATACCTTAGTACGATTTAATTAATTTAAAGTTTTTAATATTAAGGGTAAAGGGTATTTATTCTTTATAATAATAATATTTAACCCTCGATAATTAATATAGAAACGTAGGCCTCCGTTAAATTTCTTTACGAATAGGATAAGGAATACGGTATAAGACCGATTAACTCGAATAAAATCTTTATTAAGATTCTTATCTAGGTAACGGCGGAGTTTTAAGATCTCGTTATAATATATATTATATAAATTAAACGACGGAGGTTATAACTCTTTTTTAAATTTAATAATATAATTATATAACCGATATAAAGGTAAAGTATCAGCGTCTTTTCTTAAAAAGATATCTAGGAATTTATAATACCGCGTAAATAAAATTATAATTAGGTTAATATTTTTATTATCTCGATAAATTTAAAACTCTTTTTAAATAACAGCGGAGGCGAGGTAAAACTCCTTATTTATTTTAAATAAAACTCGGTTCTAGGCTTAATCATAAATATTTAATTTAAAGTTTTAATTAAGGCGGGGTTTAGGTTTATAATATTTAGGTTCTTAATAAAACTAGGTACTTAAAGTCGAGATTTCTTTTAAAATACCTAAAAATCGATCGATTTCTATAAATAATAAATTAAATATAATTTACTCGTTAGGCCTAACGAGCCGGGTAAATAATCGAGATCCTATCTCGTATATATTAAAAATAATTAGGTACTAGGTTCGTTATTCTTAATATTAAAATTTAAAACGAAGCGAGGTTAAGCTACGATATTTAATCTTAAGCGTCTTTCCTTATTTAACGATAATAACGATACGACTATACTCGTTATTATAACTAGTTCTTATAGGAATAAATAATTAAAATTAAAGCGGGGAAGACTCTTTTTAAATCTAGATTTATTATTAATAAACCTAGAACTAAAGTAACTCCTTTTAAGTTCTAAGTTATTTTATATAAGTATTAAACTAGGCTAAAAATTAAATTTACTTTTAATAAACCTAGGATTAGGTTAACTTTTCTTAAATTAAGGTTTACTTTTTATAAGCCTAGGACTAGGTATACTATTAATAAACCTAGAGCTAAAGTAACTTCTCTCGAGTCGGAATTAGTTATTTAGTAGTAACGTTATCGTCTATAAATAATAACGGCTCTCTATATACTGGCGACTCCTTTTAAATCGGGGTTTACCCTACGCGGGTATCGGATAAAACTAGGGACTAGGATTCTTAAGTCTAGAAACTTTTTTAGGGTATAAGAAAGAGTTTATTTTCCGCGAAGACTTTTACGGGATTTAGGGTATAATTTCTTAAATAGAAACGTAAGGCGAAGGTTAAGGAATTATCTAAGAAATCGGTAGTAGCTCCATAACGGTAGAGGTATAACAGGCCGATTACGACGGGGTATTAACTAAATTTAGTAATAAAGAAGACTATTCGTTCCTAATAACTATAGATATTTAAAATCGCTTCTACGATATAAATAATGCGTCTTATAACGGTAGGTACGTTATTAAAGGGTCGGACGATACGAGGATAACGAAGAAGGCGAAGGGGTAGACGCTAGGTATACGTAAAATTATAATCGATAAAAAGGTAGCCGGATATACCAGTATTAATCAAGGCTTTAATTTAAATTCGGGACTGGCTATACCGTAGTTAATAAGAAATAACTATATACCTATTACGAAAAGTAGGGTCGGTCTTAAAAAGCTATATAATAAACTTAGACGAAAACTTAGTTAATAACGAAGGTAAATTAAACGATATAACCGATAGGTAAGAAAGTATATATAAGGTTCTAGGTATTTATAGTCTTAATATACGACTTTATATCGGGATTATTCTTTTCCCGCGTCTAAAATAACTCCTTTTATAACGCTCTCGTCGTCGTCGACGATAATTATAATATTAGATCGGAGACTAGCTAGTTTAATTAAATAGACTTTTATATTATATTTAAACGATTTATAATAAAAGTAAAACCTTTATTTCTTATAAATAATCTTAATAACCGGGGTTCTCGTTAATTTACCTTTAATAATAATTTAGGTAGAATTAAGATTTATTAACTCTTTAAATAAAAGGGTTAAAGCTACGATAACGAGGATAAAAGTACTCGTTATAATAAAGCGGGTTATAAGGGTAAAAGTTAATAAAGGTATAATAAACCTCCTCGAGGTTTATTTTAATCTAATAAGAGTAGTACTCTAACGAGGTAAACGGTACTTAATCTACTAGAGTTTTTAGTCGATTTCGGAGTATATACGGACGTATTTATCGAAGGTATATAACTATTAATTATTAATTTTCCTTTAGGAGATAAAGGCCTATTAAATAATATAATTAATATTATATTTTATAGTATTAATTAAGGATTCGTCCTTTATTCGAGAACGTTTCTTTTTTTAAATAACGAGGTTAAAATACTCGTTAAAAAGTATAAAGCTTTATTTAAATTCCCGGATATAATTCCGAGTATCCTCCTATTTAAATAGGTTATTATATATTTCCCGTAATTTCTTTCGTTAATCGGTAAAGTTAGTTAAGGTATAAAGTCCTTTTTTTTAATAACGGTTTATTAAATTAAAGACCTTCTTATTAATAATTAATTTAAGTTTTATATAAGCGATCTTATCGTTATCGGTAGAGTAACGGTTATAATTAATATATATCCGTTATATTAACGTTTATTCTTAAATATTTAATTTATCTTAATCCCCTTTATATTCCGAGATATCTAGGAGTTTTTCGGATTTAAAAGGTATTCGAGATCGGGAGGGAGTAGGTTATTAAATATTTAAAGGGGAAGACGAGCGTAGGTTTATAATAATAATATTATTAAAGGTATTCTTATCGAATATCTAAAGCGGGGGTTAAGATATAATTTAGGTTATAATAAATATAACCTAGATTATTACTTAAACGATAGTATAGACTAGGGATTATATATTTAATATAAAAGGAGGAAAAAGTGTAAACGAGGATAAAATATCGAATAAAGAATTACTCTCGACCTAGATATATAAGTAGTCGAAGGTATTTAGGAAGTTAATAGGGTTATTCTAAACTTCGGCGAGGAATTATTATACGCGGTCTTCGGGGTTAAGGGGTTAATCCTTTATAATAATTATCCTAATATTAAAGAGTACTAGCTAGGTAATTAATCTTTTATAATATTAAGAGACGGGATTAATATCTAGATATTTATTAAACTAACGACTAGGTTTATTAAATTATAACTTAATTATAATATAAGAGTAGGTTAAGATAAAAGATAAAGAACGAAAATTAGAGTAAAGTTAGTTATTATCTAAATAGGAGCTAGTGTACGGAGTATTTATTTATTTCTTATCCCGACTATATTAGGATAAAAATAGGGAAACTAGCTTAGACTTAAATTAGATCTAAGATAAATTAGGTTAGGTTAAGATAATTTAAATCTAAATTGGATCTAAAGTAAATAAAGTCATATTATAATAATAAAAAAGACTAAAAAAGTTACGGAGAGAGAAAATAAATAAACGAGCGAGTTTATTTTAATAATAAACCGTTATATTAAATATCTTATTATTATTATACGTCGATACGCGCCTCCGCTCCGCTACCTCGCTTTTATTAATAAATATAACCGTTATTATAATAGTTATATTATTATTAATCTCCGGGTATAATATTAAAACTATATTATTTATATATAATATTTTACTATTAATATTTTTATAGTATAATAAAAGTATATAATAAGGGTAATTATTATTATTTCGTTACTAGTATTATAAATATTATAGGAATAATCTAATATACTATATTTACTATAAATACTATAAGCGCTATAAGAACGATAGTATATACTATTTCGCTCCGTTACTATTATATATAATAGTACTATAGGGACGAAAGAAATATTATTTAATTAACTATTATTATTATATATTAACGCTATAGGAATAGTTTTATAAATATATTATTTATTTACTACTAGTACTATCATATAATAGAGGTAATTTAGTAGTATTACTCTTCCGTTACTAATACTATATAATAGTATTATAAGAAATAGTTTCGTATCGCTCCGCGACTAGTACTATATATTAACGTTATAGGATCGATAATATAAATTAGAAAACTCTTTTCCTTTATTTCCCTTAAGGGGTTTTAAAGGTTTTTTTAATAAACTTCGATTAATTAATTAAATATTATTCCGTAATTAATACTATAGGTATTAAAGAATTAAATACGTAACTTTATATTTAGGTTATTATATAATAACGGCGTTATATTAAATAACTCTTTTCCCTTATTTCTCTTAAGGTGTTTAAAGATTTTTTAATAAATATCTTTTAATTAAAATATTTAAATACCTAGAGACTAGGGCCTAAAGGGGGAGGTAATTATAAAATAATAATATATTATATATATCTACGCCCCGCTAAAGGCGCTAGTATATTATATATATCTATACTCCGCTATCTTTATAATATTATTATTTATCGATATAGAGTTCTAGCTTTAATATCGCGGGGTTTTAATTTTTAATAATTTTATATCGAATTAATATTCCCCCGTATTATTAGAATCCTTAGAGATTAGTTTTATTATTAAATTTAGGATTTAAAAATTACTTAATAATAAACCTCGTAATTATTTTATATTTTTTATATTATTATTAAATTACTAGCTCTACGCTAGCGGCCTTAGATATTATAATAAAATAATATTATATATATTTATAATATATCCTACGTACGTAGCGAGTATTTTTAAATATTAAAAAGATTATACTCGCTTTATTTATATAGCGAGTATATAATTTAATATAATTTCCTTCTATTATATAAATAGTATATTTTTTAATAAATAAAAACTTTATATTTAACTTCCTTTAAAACTTTTAATCTTAGATACTAAATATAAATTTATATCAAGACTTATCTAGTTTCATTTATATTTACACGAAGCTTATTATCCTTTAATCCTTAATACTCCTCCACAAGTACCAACCTAGGTCCTATCGATATTACACCGCGGTGTTGAATGGAGCGCCTTAACATTCTTCAGCGAGAGATACTATAGCAAGGGAAGGGCAAGTTTGGGACCAACCTTTGATTGACCCACTGAGAATAGCCACGCAATCGCCAATGCCACGGTTGATTGAGGGGGTTATTAAGAATGGGATTGTAAGTATTGTCAATGCATGTCCGCCGTGTCGCGAATGTCGAGTCAGAACCTTGCCCGGAGCAGTTGCACGAGTTCTGATTCAGCGTTCACTACAGTCAACGAATAAAGATGACCTTGCAAAGCGCCCAATGATGTGAAGCATATAAGAATACCTTCACAAGTCCGTAGGCAATTTCTTAGTGTCGATTTGATCGTTTGTAGCTTAGACTTCCATTGCCTACAGGGCAAGGCCAACGTGCAAGCCAGCATTATGCAATCTTGATGTATTATCATTGGCCTTTATGCTCAAGACAAGCTCGCACGCCGAAACCTATCGCGCATGGAATTCGCAGTTAGCAACAACAATTTACTGTTAGAAGCATGGGTCGAGGCCGAGTTGCGCAAGCTGAATCTACAATGTCAACGATCGCCTCTTTTGCCCTGAATTTTGCATAAACGTAACACGCAGACACTTCGCCAAACTGCTTTCGTGAGACAGTGATCTTATTCTACGTTTAAGGATAGAAATGCCGCAAGAAAGTCTTCGAAGTCGTTTCTCAGCACGTAAAACGCTTGCACGTTGAGATCATGCATGGCCAGCAAATCAGTCCGCTCATGAGTGACGAAGATTGAGTAGGAAAGCTTTTGAGAGGGGCGGGACAGTTACCGGCAACAGCTGCAATACATTATGTCTGCCCTCAAAGTAGATACGAGAGCACATCTGTCGAACTATCTGTCGAAATGACAAGACGCTAGAACCCCTGGCGGGTAATATACCCCAGCCACCTCATTTATTACTCTGCCATAGAATCAGTCCATTCTTCCTATCTATCGAGCACTTCTTTCAACATCATACAAATTGAGTGGACATCTGAGTTCCCAGATTGGAATACTCTTTGCTAAAGTGCATGTCTGCGTGCCGCGCATTGACAGCTGTCAAGCATTTGTCAGGCGGGCTGCCGTAATGCCTCTTCGGCTTCTGTGGCTGGACTAATGTATGGAGCGTGATCATTTTCTTTATAATCGAGCAGATGGCCAATTGGTTGGCGCCAAAAAGGCATTACAATGAATAGGTTTGCAGCGCCGAATTGCCTTCGGGAAAAATTGCAACATGGCCAGGCGACTTTGGTTAGTGAAGGCGAGTTGCGTGCGTCTAGCAGCCAATCTTTAACTGGATCGATGAAAGGTCAACACGCGTGAAACCTTGCTAGCAGAGACACAATTCGATACCTTCCTTGCAGTACGATGTATGTTTGGCGAAAGTTCAGTTCAAAGCATGTAAAGGCAAGATTGGCTGTCGCAGAGACAAACAGGAGGACGATTACGCGTACCAATTCACTCAACGAAGGCGATGTCACCATGTAACAGTTTCTTAGTGCACAAGTAAAACACTACATTCATATGGACTGACTGTTGACTTTTCCATGCCCAACCATGACGTATATGTGCTCGTGCAACTGCATCTCTGCCAATGGTATTTTCTGCCGTGACAACAGCACTGCGATACTTGTTCTTTACCGCGTGTAACGCGGAGCTTACTCTCCAGCTCCTGTGAATGTTGAGTGTAGAGTGGGCGGATGAATTGCTGTGTTGCTATTGCTCACGCCAAGACCATCAGAGTAGCTGCCAAGCGTAGGGAATATGTGGTTCGGAGTGAAAGGTGTGATCGAGTTTTGCGGCATTGGAGATGGGTACGGAGATGGAAGCTCTTGCGCTGGTGGTGAGGAAAATGGACTATCGCTTGGGCTGTCCAATTCGCTCCTTTCTGTCCTGTAAGGTGTGTACATTGGGGCAGGCGTAGACGGTTGAGGTGCTGGTAATTGGGTGTTAGCAGCGTAGTCTTCAGACGAAGGGGACTGTGACGTACTTGAAAAGGGAAGGTGCTTAGTTTCTCCCATCGCGGCGTCGCCTTTGTCTGGCATTGAGCTTGAGTTCCCTGACGGCGATCTTCCCTCTGCCATGTATTGTCGCGATTTTGCAATCCGCCGCCGGAGAAAGAAGGCCAACAACGCTACCAGCAGACCCAGCCCAGCAAGGCCCCCCACAGTAGCTCCAGCGATTGTCCCCGTTGAAGTCGTGTGGGTAGGCATATCTGCAAATGCTGCCGTAGTGGTCAATGCTGCTGATGAATTTGTTGATGCTGGCGAAGAGCTTGCCCTGGAGGTCTGCGAGCTACTTGAGGTCGCTGATGAGGCGGAGGCGGAGGCGGAGGACGCCGCAGCAGGCAGGAAATCTTTTGCGACTGCTGGATTTGAGGAGAGGAATCCGGCGGTCACGTCTCCGCTAGGACACCCAGTCGTACCCGTGCATGGATTGGACTTGCAGCAACCCAAAAAGGGCGGAACTGTCGCTGTACACGTATACCATTCACTCCCTCTCGAGCATTCTTGGTCTTTAAACTTTCCAATGAACAATGGGTCAAAAGATGCTGGCTCAAGGTTGCCGTCGGAGCAACCGCCTTGACAAGGGTCGCCGTTACAGCAACCTACGAAGTAAGTGCCCGATGAGCATGCATAGAAGCTGCCACCGCTTGGACACGAAGGACTAAAGAAGAGGGACATTGTGAGATAGCCAAAGGATTGAAGAGCTAAGAAACGCAAGGCCAAGTTCGTGTTGAAGCCAGGCCCTTCCGACTTATGGGAAGCTGAATGGGTCTAGAGATTGCGTGAGGTTGTGAAAGGGATAGGAAGCCACCGCGGGAAGACACTTAGTGTAACAAGTGTTAAGACAACATTGGAGCAAGGGTCATATGCACAAGATCGCCACAGACCCGTATTGCATGACCCTAAAAATGCAGGCTTGGTGATGTGAGACGAACATAGGACGATCGAGCATCGCGAAAGACAGTCTGCATTGGATAATTCGATCTCCCGAAAAAGTATTCCGTTAGCTTCATCGCCCGACAATGCATTCGATACTGGATGGATCCAGCACAGATCAGCTTCCGCCCCGTACACAACTACAATCTGTGGCTTCTACTCGTACGCCAAAGTGTTGTAAGAATGGTGTACTAAGTACGTTGAGAAATTAATGTCAGTCTTGTTTGAGATTAGCATACTCGGAACGCCTCCGCCAGTGACCGCTTCGAGCTTGTCTCAGCGGTCTGCTGCGCGGCAGGACTTTCGTTTCTGAACCGCGCAGCATCACAGAAGAAGCGGAAACAGAACGATCCGGCGGGACCCTTGAGGATGCTTCCTATTGGTTTTGATGTTGAATGTGACTTGATCGGGTTCCCACAGTTACAGGGAAGAGCCAATGAGACAAGTAACATTCTCAAAGCAGTTTGTAAAATTTGCCGAAGATCGCCGTGTAAAGAACGGCAGCGTTGGCACTAGCTCGAGCTCAGCCTGATCAGGTCATTATGTCCTGCAACGGCGGCCAGGCCCAGAAAAGCTGGCGGTTGTACGAGTACAATTTCTGCGAAATCTCAGGGACTACTTTCGAACTGCTTTGACAGAACGTGAAACATGATGCAATGGCTTGCCCGCAGTCCAATTCAAGATTGATTTTGTCATGAGGATGTGGACACAGACCGATTGCAGAAGGAGGGGAAGAGGTAATCGAGCTTAGCGCACGCCGCACGGCTGTCTCGTAATGACCTGCCGTTACCTGGCTGCATGATCCGTTACCTGCCTGCATACGGAATAATCGAACCCAAAGTGGAATAATGCATGGTGCCGCATCGCTTGCTAGCCTGGCTTTTCGATACTTTTAGTAGAACTTATTGTTGAATTGCCTCAGCTCCGGTTTCCCCGCGAGCCGAACACATCGGCGGGTTCCAGCGCCGTGGAGCTCTATTTGGTCGCTTGCGATAATGCTTCCGTGTAGATGGAATTGCCATGAAGAGCGTCCCCATAGGATCGTGGTTATGTGTGCGCATACAAAGAACAGGATCAGCACCAATGGTCTTGAGTGGGTGGAAGGTGCCAACTATGTGCCTGACTTCGGAATTTGCGGGGTTTGCCTGTCGCAGTGCATAAAGTAGTTGCTTTGCGCAGACTTTTCACAGATTCGCTGCCCGTTACCATCAATGACTTGGACGCAAAACCGGCGTCGTGGGCGCTGTGATTGGAAGAAACATCAGCGTACAATGGCAGTGTCTCCCAGAGACCATTTCGACCTCTTGCAGTGGCCTTCGCAGTGTTGTGTTATGATCGCAAAGAAGCCTCCTCCACGACGACTCCGAGTCCTGTGTTTATGACCCTTGATCGTCCTTCCTCCGTCCTCCTCCACCTCTTAGCAATCAGCACAATACAAAAGGCGGAGCCAGCCCAGTCATCTGCACGCTAGTACGTTGCGACAGCTGTGATGCATCATCGCGACATATCAGATGGCAAATATAATTGGACAGATAAGCAGAAAAGAAGGTGGAGGGCGAGAGGAGTAACACTTGGATTTGAGGAGACATTAAGGAAAGAGAGCGAATGTGCAAGCAAAAGGGAGGACAGAGGAGGCTGGCGATTGCATCCGGTCGATAAACAATATCTGCTGTGATTATCACGATGAGTGACCGGCCATTGGCTGTGGTCAAGCTACGAGCGAATCTGCAGCAGAATCACTTGCTACGCGCAGATGGACGACTGCTGTAGTAGGGCCGGGAAAAGTATTGAAAGCCAAAGAGACTTGCTTGAGGAGGCCAGGGATTTTGTTGACGCCTCTTCGTTATTGGTATAAGCTACTCACGTGGAGGGCCACCAGCGGCAGCGATCGGAGGTGAATGCTGCACCTCCAATGCAACTCGACAAGATGTGATAGCTGAGGCACGAAGCACGCATATTGAGTCCATGCTGGATAAATCCGTCGTGAGTCACACGATGACTGGAAAAATCTCGCACGTTTCGAGCTCGAACGAAGGAAGCTGCTCTTGCTGTACCTAGTGGTACCGGCAGCTGCGTTCGAATGGAAGCGCATCGGAATAGTCTGCGACAGAAAACCGGTTCAACGGCAGGTGTAAGGGTTTGTAATTGTCTCTTTGATCTTATTTGTTGGATGTTTTTCATTTGTTGGAATTGTAACAACCATTTTGTCCCCTATCCGGAAGTACGAACGTCACCCAAATGCATGATTGTGCAACTCAATGCTCAACGAAGCGTTTGCCTTGAAACGTGTCGCTATCACGAAGCTCTTCAGCCTAGTAAAACATATCGCGAATTGTGCAGATGTTTTCATGCGCTGTGAAGGATCGATTTAAGTGTTTGTGGTAGCCCTCCTATTTCATTTCAACCATGTATATCCTTATCGTCACAATCTCTGTGGCCTTGAGTGATGGCGTTCAATACTCGGGTCATCACAACGGAGCGGACTTTCGAAGACTGTCGAATTCCTTGACAAGAATTCCAATACATCGGCGATTATCATGGCCTTAGCGTCATTTTCGGCTGCCGAACAAAATCGGACAATCCTCGCATCTGCTCAACGTCATTCACCACCATCACCTAGCTCAACAACCATTGCTTACAACTTCGAAGCACAATACTTTTATACTTGAACTTACGATTCATTATCTGATTATGACACGACTCCCTCTAGTAGCCTGCTTTCACGGCGGCGGCTCCAACGCCTCCGTAATGGCCAGCCAGTGCTCCCGCCTCCAATCCCTCCTCTCCTCCACCTTCGAATTCGTCTACTTCGACGCGCCCTTCCCTCGGTCGGCCGGCCCCGGCGTCCTCCCCGGCTTCAAAGACTATGGGCCCTTCAAGACCTGGTTCAAGATCGGTGAAGATGGCAACACGATAAATGATGGAAGTGGATATGACTATGTCAAGGGTGATGGAATTGAGCGGGTATTGAAAATGATGTTGGCGAAGGGCGCGGCACATGAGTGGGTTGGGGCGTTGGGGTTCAGTCAGGGAACAAGAGTAGTGTCGGGATTATTGTTGGATCAGCAGATGAAGGCGGAGAAGGGGGAGGAGATGGATGTGGAGTTAAAATTTGGGGTTATTTGTATGGGTAGTAGTGGACCGATGGTTTCGCGAAGTTTTGGGAGTGAGTTAGACGGTTCCAGGTTCAAATCCGAGTGCAACGTTGACTCTGTCATAGCTACGGAAGGTGAGAGGTCCGCAGTAATATCTGCTCTGGAAATTGGCTATGGTGTGGATCTCATCACGACTCCGACTTTGCATCTGCATGGTTTGAGAGACACGAACCTGAATAACGGTCGAAAGCAGCTGGCTACGTTCTTTGAGCCGGAGAGTACCAGACTGCTCGAGATTGACTATCATCACGCTATGCCCTGGGTGAAGTCTGATTCTTTGCAGTTTGCGGAGATGGTAATGGAGTTATACAATGACACGAAATGCTAAGGCCTCGCAACCCGCACTGATGTGTTCGTCCTTGTTCTTTTCAGGCGTCAGTGGGATTTGGCGCAATACTACCGTTCAGTGGCGATAGAATACAGCACGGCTCAAGTGATAGTCTCAAAGACTACACATAGACTTCAAAGATCAATTTATCTCTCCCAAATCGCCATGGTTCTGCTCAAACTTGCACATCATACCGGTCGATAACGTCTTGTGATCTGGAGTCCTTGGCGCAGTTGCAGTACCAGATCGAGGCACACCGTGTTGAAAATGCAAGCTTCTCGAACGCTCAAGCTGCCAAAAAGCTCCCCAATTGAGAACCTACACTGTGACCTGACCCCAAAAAACGGAGCTCGCTTTGTGAACAAGGACAATATGCAGCTGCTCAATGTCAAATATGGGCAGAAGCTCCCAGTTTCCCCTCACATTCCTAAGCTTTTCAACAGCAAAACAGACTCTTTTAGCTATCTCTACCAAAAATCCTCTACAAGAAATACAATGAACTAGTCTCTCAAGGCCAATCATCCAACTCTGACGCTGGCGACCTTGAGTAGCAGGGAAAATCTGCCAGCGTGGATGGACTTGAAGGGGAAAAAGCTCGCATCTCAGTCATCAACAACAGCGACGAGAGAGAGCCTGCTAGCTGCTATTAATGACAGTGCTGGCAATCTACGGGACCCAAGGTACGTCTTTTAGCCCAGCCGTTTGTTCGTTGATCGGCGCCTCCACAGTTTCCTCACCAGCATGTGCCTGCCCAGGAACTTGATTCACGAAAAACGTGCCATGGCTTCTGGTCTTGCGGCGTGTCGTTATTCACATCAAGCTCGTCAACAAGATTGATTACAGATAGACTGTAAGGACTTGCGGCCTCATCTTCCTCTTCTTGCTTATAGTTTCCCTGAATACAATTCAGGAATTGCTCCCAACAAGAGGCCTATCCTTCTATTCTTTCGGCATTCTCATCCCTTTCGCCCTCCTCTCCATTCAATTTACGAAGAAGTTATTGATCAAACTGCAATCTACTCTGATCTCAATCCTGAATGCGGCATCGTAAATCCCACCCTCTCCGCTTTGCACGCACCCAAACCTTCGGCAAATTCGGCTCTTAACGAGCGTCCTCGGCCGTACCTTTCGCACAGGCCTTGTTAATAGAAGCGGCCTCTACAGCGTGCCTATAGTCCAATGCTAGCTGGCTCGCAGCAATCTTCTGCCTGGCCATCTGGAACCCTGCAACCTCAACGTATCGGCGTAAGCCTCTTCGCCGTCTTCTTCGGCTTCGCATTAGGAAGTGAAGTCAGCATGACGGTGGCTCGGATCTTCGATGCCGGACGCCGTACACATTCGTGGCGAGTGCAGTGCTGGTTGACAATCCCACTGGTAGTCGGCTGATAACATAGGATAGAGGGGGGATGTGCACTCTAGATCTGGGGAGGTATGACGCATGTATTGATCGCGTGTTCATGTACACATGCCAATCCTGCTACCAAAATCAAAGTACTACGGAACTCGAACTCGCTGCATCTCTATCTTCTTCTGGGCAAAGCCGAGACAGCCATTCTACCAACGCACTAGTTCTTGTTTCTGAATTGCCCGCACCCTCTGTGAAGCCTTGTCCGAGAACGCCTCTTGTTCCTTCTTATTGACTTTACCCCCAGCTCCGTTCACCATCCTAATCACCCTTCTGAACCTCTGCATGGTTTGTCGCCCTTGACACACGTACTATGCCACAAGCAATGTGAAGCAGGCTTTCGGGCGATTTTCAGGAGAGCTACAGGTGAACGCGTACAACGTTTCGATGCCTGGACCAGCTCATGATTCGCTGCTGTTTGGAATGGGTCCAGGGAGCGGCATAGATCGCCCTACTGCTGTTGCTGCAAGATGAGAATCCGTCAAAGACATTTGTAATGCGAGCACTGCTAAGAGCAGCAGTATTTCAAGAGCTCGGAGCAGTCTCAAAAGCCTCGCTCTCATCTCCATCCGACTCCTCTTCATCCGTCTCGTGCCCATACATCTCACTCGCGTCGATTTCACGCGCGCTCATTCTTTCCTTCATATACTGAATGGTCCTGGGACACAGGCTAGGTATGGCAACTTCTTCGGCGTCTTTCACCAGCGATTGCAAATCGTTCTCCATATCCCAGCGTCTCCCCTTCGCGGTATTGCATCTTCTCTTCGCCGTATCTAACATGATCTCGTCATGTCTATTGAAGAAATTCGCGGTTCTAGATCCTGGGTAGTGTAGCGCGATTTCTACACATTGTTTCCAAGCCTTCGACGGTCCATCTGGCAGCGCTTCCAGGAAGGTCAGATTGGGGTTGGATCTCTGGAGATATGCGGTATATACATCGTTAGCTCCACCTAGTTGTCGCTTGCGTACGTGGTATTCCTGGTCTTCGAATGCTCTTTCCCAATGGTAGAATTCTCGGTAGATGTTCTTGTAGCAATCCTGCGCATCGCTGTCACGCGGATAATGGAGGGTGGGTGGGGTTTCATTGACTCGAGACTTCCAATTGCGTTGTTTTCACACATTAACAGCGATCTGGGAAAGACTGGACATATTGTACCCTTCTCTCTGCTCGGGTTCCTCGTCGTTGGAGACGCGATGCTTTGAGGGCTCGCCGCTCAAAAGCTTTCACAGCTTGCTGATCTGGTATGGCTAGGTGCTCAATATGCTGAGTCGGCCGGATTGCCATGATCTGCAGAGGTGGAAAATGTTCGACGGCATAGAACTAGTCAACAGAGACAGGCACAATCGGGAGATTTTGGGTTTGCGCCGGTTAAACCTCGGACTGGTCTATATATTGGCAGAAAAGTACGCTCTTGACGCGAGATTGTTTTGCGAAAAAAAGACCGAGATAAAAGACGAATAGACCATTGAACGCTGGAAACGGTGTGACTCTTTATGGGATTACTTGTGCTACGAGGAAAATTGTGGATGAGATGAACACAAAGTCCGCAAAATACGATATTTGTCGATCATACCTACTCGAAAGCTTTCTTGGATGTTTGCGCAATGAAGATTTGAGGCCTGACTTACGGACTGAAAGATCTTTGTCGCTTCTCGCAACCTCTTGCATATATTGATATGGTCTCGACCAACTTAATTCGAGGCAGTCTCCGTCGCTTGGCTTTGTGAGTTAGAATAGCACTACCCATCTAAGGCTATTGTTTGTAGAATGTTCCTTTATGATCGCTCATTACAACGATAATGGTGATAGGGTTCCTGACCGAGAATCAGCCGTATCTCGCCCTATCAGCTCGCCGTCAGAGGATTTCGCAGCGTTATTGAGTACATCAAGAATTAAGATGATGAAGACCTTGGTTGTGCCGCACCATACAGAGCTTGATGCGTGCTGGAACCTATAGCAGAAGCCTTCTCATCCAAGTAGTGTGTTCGCTAATTTATTTTGAACATCATCGATTCATGGGGACAGTCGAAATCAAGCAAAGGGGAGTATTACCCCGAGTTAACTCGGGCCTTATGCTCTCGTCGGGCTGCCTCTTGTTCTCGGTCTCCTCCGCCTAAAATGACCTGAAAGAGCTGAAACATCTAGAACTACATTAGCACGCCCCACATCTCGGAGCTTCGTCCGCTGCAGAAATATTTTCATCGGCATGCCATCACCTTTCGGAGGGTCCTCCACTGAAAGTAGGTCTCGACCATTGGCACGCCACCACGCTGGAACGTTCCGAGATTTAAACCAAATGCAGAATACTCGGCGAGAACTAAATGAATCAAATGCGACCTTACCCGCGCAAGAGACTAAAGTAACGACACGTGGGAGCAGGTCCTAATCATCATCCCGTTATCTGGTACCTGCGGGGTGCGCATGGCTTGGGACGGAAAGCGGCGCTGTTCTGGATAGGCTCACTGGGATGAAGGTCCCAAACAATCGTGAAATCAGAAGCTGGTCGAAAAGGCAACATATATGATACTGAATTGATGAGATAAGCATTTTTATCAATCGTGGCGTCTGCGTCTCATTATAGCATCAATCATATCTTGGTTACTGGGCATATAATGTCTATCGTCTGAAGTTCAATTTCTAGAGACACAGAATTGATCCAACCGCGTCACCAAATCATTCAGCGAACTTCTCAAATATTGCTCAAATGCCTTGTTAACCCCTCGCTCAGAACTCCTATCATTGTTAGGCGTTCCACCATTCCGGTGCGACAGCAAGTCAAAGACCTTCCCACTATTCTGCAGCTCGCACAGCAACAATTGCGCTTTCATTTTCGTCTCGGCAACGGGATCGAGCTTGAAATCTCCGATGGTGATTGACGTGATAGAGACTGCTTCTTCATTTGAGGACGCGGAAGAACGCCCTGATGGAGTGTGATAAGGATGATCGCTGAGCATGATCCCATTGAAAACCGCCCTGTACTTAGCGAGGACTTTGGAACAAATGGTAGCAAGCAAAAAATATATGTTGGAGTCTTGGTGACAGGACTCGCAGTCGCAAGAAAGGACCTTTTCGAGGCTTTGTACCGCTTTTCGATTGGTGTGCAGTATCTGGTCTGAGGCTGGACCGGTGATGGTCATCTGGATGTTATTGGAGGATTGTCGACGATGTTGGTAGAGATCTTTGAGTGTGTCGAGGGCTACCAGTGTGCATATGTGGTCGGGATTTGGTGTAATATTCCCGGAGAAGTCGGCGAGGTCTGGCAGCAATGTGCATGAGATGTCGAGGGGTGAGGGAAATGCAAGATTCTGGGCTTTGTTGATCGAGCTATCTTCCGTCATCATGCTTGAGAGGTCACTCCCTGATGCATCGTGAGACCCCGTCATAGGTTCTGACTTGTAGTTCCACTGGCTATCGTTGAGCATATCCATGTCTTCTGAGTGGATGTTATCGCCCACTGCGGCAAGGGGAAGACCCGTGAAATTCTCGCAAAAGTCGGGTTGTGTCCACCAGTTCAATGACTGCGGCGTCAAGGATTGTGGTGTCGGAGGCAAGGCAATCGGAGGGGTTGCACAAGCGGAGCCTTGGGATTCGATGAGTTGAGGCACCTGATTGACACACTTAGGTCCTTTGAAGCTGGGCTTTCCCTTCCTCCGAGATTGCCCATATAGGCAATCTAGCTTCAAGGTCATACATCGACGGCAAGCTGGCTTCTGTTTGTTGCATCTTACTTTTGACGAAGCGCAGCTATCACATGTCGACCGCAGTTTCTCATTGGGTACTTCTGAAGCGTTTTGAGTATGATGGCAGACATGCCCGTTCGTGTAGCCCGACATGCTCGTAAAGGATAAAAAGATTTTGATGAAGAGGTCCGATGAAGAGACCTGATGAAGAGGCTTGTAGATCGAAACAAGGGAGGAATGGAGTTGATATAGGTCTGGGGTTGCACGGCTGACAATGCTATCAATTTACAGCATGAAATTTGCGGAGACAGCTCCTCTCACTATGAGGTCGCGGGGGTAGTATAAAGCACGGCACCGATTGTAAACGGGGGTGACGGAGCAAGTTGCTCGATACGGATGTTGTATTGACTAATTTCTTACCAGCGTCAGCCCCATTGCACCGCTTCAACCAACACCATGAGTACCGGTCCACAAGATTGTGTGGCTTATTGAAGTATTACTGACAGCCATCAATAGGTGACCTAGGACCCATATCGACGCGGGTCATTGGCGGTGACGAGTTCCATGGCTGATCTTACTGCTAACGGTGATCAGGTCCTCGGGCGAGCATAGCTTAACATGGCCTGGACTAGCAATGTTTCAGTCAGACTCACCTCCAACTTATTTGGGTCACCTCCAACTCATCGTCTGGGGTCAAAACAGGATAGATAAGGATGATAACGGGGGTTTTCATTGCCCTGCAACTAAATCGCACCTGGTGGACCTTGCATGGAATATGGGGTACTTGCCCTACCCATCCCTTCTTGACGTTTATCCCAGATCCCATTCTGTCCTAGGTTGTAGTATTAAAGACCCTGCTTAGAATGTTCCGTCACGTCGGGTTGCTCATGCATGTAAGCACTCTAGAATCTGGTCTCTTTATTGGTCAACTCGGGTCAGACCCGAGTGGAATTCCAATGCGGGTCTGATCTGTCATCGCTTGATTCAATCTCACAGAATATGGCTATTCTTTATATCGACTGGTGCGAGCTGTGAAGACGTTGATAAGGGGTACAGTAAGAGCATAAGTATATTTTGTACTCCAAAGGTTGCGCAGTTGCTGGGCGTAAGACGTGCCTTTTCTGCTTAGTCAGCTTGACCACTTGCCGCTCCAATGACAATCCGCTGTAAGCAATAAAGGATTGTCCGAGGGGTCGCTTGTTGACCCTGTCTAATCGACAGTATCTCCGTTTCCTGCTTGTTGAGTAGTGTGCTTAAAAACCCTATTGTCGACGAATCGGTGGATCCTGCAGCTGGGACACACATAGCAATGCAGTGAGTCGTCAGCTCATTGTTGTGGTGTAGGAAATGTGGCTGCCACACTGCCCCAAGGAGAAGAGCCGTAAAAATGAGTAATACAGTAAGTCCTCAGCTCATTGTTGCGGTGTAGGAAATGTGGCTGCCACACTGCCCCAAGGAGAAGAGCCGTAAAAATGAGTCATGCAGTGAGTCCTCAGCTCATTGTTGCGGTGTAGGAAATGTGGCTGCCACACTGCCCCAAGGAGAAGAGCCGTAAAAATGAGTCATGCAGTGAGTCCTCAGCTCATTGTTGCGGTGTAGGAAATGTGGCTGCCACACTGCCCCAAGGAGAAGAGCCGCAAAAATGAGTAATGCAGTGAGTCCTCAGCTCATTGTTGCGGTGTAGGAAATATGGCTGCCACACTGCCCCAAGGAGAAGAGCCGCAAAAATGAGCATTCATGGAGTAGAAACCCTCGTTGGTGGGTATGAGCCACTGTAATGGAATTTTGATGAGCGTGATGAACGGAAAAGAGATCAAGTGTGCCCGGCATTGGATTGGTGTGATGACAGATCGAGGTCGCGAAGAGCTGAAGCCGGACCATTTCAAGTGCTGACAGGAGAAAGACTACTTTACATTCTCTGAGATGAACGTTGTCAATCCCAATCTCCACACCTCCCCCACCCTTTTGTACAAAAGCTTGTACATTCTACTGCTCCTGCCTGAAGTGTAAATAAAGGGACAGCTTCTTGAGTAAGGTAAGTACCCCAATCATCCCTGCAAATACGACACCGCCGACACATAGGACTTTCGCAGAGAGAATGTCTTTGAGAAAGAACCTATGATGCAGGCAGGTACTCTACATCCATTCCGCCTCTGTGTAAGAGAGCTATTAGGATTGGCGGCGCTGACTACCACAAGCGCCATCACAGAGAGAGCTTCTTTGGTACTAAGATACACTCTCATGCATCGATATGCTACTTCCATTCTTTAGAGCCTCTTAAGCCTCGTAAAATAGGCGAATTGCAGCTTTACAGGAGAAATCCGCTCTCGTCCAATCTTTTCCTGGTATTCTGTTACGCCCGTCACGTTTGGCAACGCAAAAACGTACAATAAAGGGCCTGTGATCGAATGAATGGTTTTATTACGATGTCAGAGTTGAGAGCTGGATGCAGTCTCGGATCAGTGATCACGATCTGATTGCTGCACGACCCTCGACGCCGTTAAAGGCCATGCTGACCTGCCAAATCACAAAGTCCCTTGCCCCCACCCTCAGTTCCTCCCATACTCTTACCGACGACATGTGCACAGCAGTCGCTACTGCATCGCGGCAGCCGCCACCGTGAGTTGCAAATCCTATGGATGTCAGCCGTTTGTACTAACGTGGGGCGAAAATGTCATTTAGGAATGTGTGCCCCTGAACCTGATGGTAGAGAACGCAGCATTCGATCTACCGCTGCATCTCCCTGGCGGATATGCATTTTCAAACTTGCAATAAGGAGGCAAGACATAGAGTACTGGTCTGGATTCCTGGAATTCAAGTTTAATATTTTGCCGTTACACCCGCATTCAAAAAGACCATTATCAGATTCGAAAGGCAGTCTCCCGAGGAAGACCACCACCCTCTAGACCAAAATTATACGGCTGGATTTCGAACTAAAGACCGCGAATAAACACCACACTTTCCCCAAAGGCAGTACTTCTTCTATGCAGAGACTGCGACCCTCGGGATCATAATTCCTATACGTCAATTCTATCGCGCAAAGACTGCGACCTTCAGACCACATTTCCCAGGAGACAAGTTCACCAGTAATGGCAACGGGATGGTGCGCCAGTAATGGCAGCGTGATGTTTGGTATGTGTGCCATCCTCATTCCACTTTCCAGGCTCGCGGGTGACAAAAGAATCGGCCCATTCAGCCAAGCCCTCCGCCCATTAATTCACGATAATTCAATACCAAAGGAGATAGACCTAAGTCTTAGACTGTAGAAGTCTTCCGGTTAATCTATCCTCCAATTGTATAGTCGAAAGATTGATATCAAAATTAATACTTAAGGAATTATCCAGGCTGTCAGGTATTGAAATATCTGGCATGGGCCGATTCTTTTGTCACCCGCGAGCCAGGGTCAAGATTTGTTAACATTCAACAAAGTCCGAAGCCTTCATCGACCGATCCATGACTGCCTCCCGCAAAGAATTGATGGCCTGGAGAAGAAGAACGGAAAAGATTGGAGATTGTCAAATTGAGGACAGCGTTTAGTTCACCGGCTTCTCTGTTTTGGGGAAAGCTCAGGCTACACGTTTGCCAGTTATTATCAGAAAGAGCAACGAGCTTGCATTCTATATATCAGCCTCTTGAAACTCGACTGGACCGGATATTGCGTTGCAGGACGGAGACGACTGGTAATGTTGGAGGATGCTGGTCGAAAAGTGTCTTTCTGGTCAAAAATATACATTTCGATGGGCAGAGCAATATGTTATAATAATGAAAAGCATTGAAAGCTTTTCAGTCCAGAGACCAACACAGCGCAGAGTCTTACCTTGTATCCGCTTAAATCCCAAAAGCGAAGGCCCAGTCCATAGGAGCAGACGATCGCCGAGTGAGTTTTCTAATTCATTTTCCTTGTGATCGTCTCGAATGGCGCTGCCATGTATACTTGGCTTGTAATTGAGATTATAGTACATAGGCCAAAGTGCGTTCGGTACGGATCTTGCAAACACACCTCGTACAAAAGCACTCTTGGGCGCTTCCAGTCCTCTTTCTTCTGCCCGCCTCTCGATGATAATAACACAAACTGGATGTTTAGGAGAGTACAGCGTTCATGCCACTTCATTCCAACGGTACACTCTAGGCAAAATAGAGAGTGAGGCAGTATGGCATCCAAGCATGCAAGCATTCAACATAACCAGCACTAGCCCCCAACATCCCAGCCATCGGGCAACAATCAGCAAGCTAACGTGACTTTTTTCCAGGTACCTATACAAGTCCACTGTTCGTAACCCATACCACTGTCGGAACGAGGAACCGTCGGCGTGGACCTCGTTTGCCGGGGCTCAATGCAGTCGCATCATACCTCTATCTCGAATTACTCTTACCAATGGGCTCCTGAGCTTGCATTTGCGGATGTTCAGGTATCATTCCATGGAAACTACAAGTGGGGTGGAGCAAGAGGACGCAAAGAATGGCCGAAAATGGAGTCTACAGGTCCCATACCCAAACATATACAAGGCATACAAAGCCTACCATACTACACAGAGCATTGTGCTGAACCCAGAGCAAGACACAGCTATGGAAGGATATGATAAGTTCTTTTCCGTCGAGATTGTTTGTCAATTTGCATATGCATTACGTCTGTCATCTCTGCAATATTAGCTTAGTATTGATGTATGATGAGAGTACGTAGCAGTGTGAAGTTGTATTGTAGCGGTTGTGAGAGAGAAGGAAAACGATTTGTTCGATATTCAAATTGTGCAAGCGCCAAGACTTTACTAGCAATTAGTGAAGTCGTGCTCATATTGCCTTTGCAATCTTTTACAAGGTCAATATCGAATGCCAACCTGATTCAGGTATTGCTTATTAGAGGGTGTCAACGAGAAACGCAAATGGCTTCTTGCTTGACAAATAAGCACCCACTTTGGCAATTCAGGGGATGTAACCGGCAATACACCAACTTGTAAGCCCATATGTACCTACATGGCTCTTGCCCTATCAATTTATAGAATTGTAAATTTCGAAAAATTTCTCAGAGCTTAACCTTCATGCCCTTCTCCTCTTCCTCCTGTGCTTTGATCTTCAACAGCCGCCTCAGGATCTTCCCACTGGCCGACTTGGGCACCTCATCTACGAATCTCACACCCCCTCTAAGCTTCTTGTGATTTGCAACCTTCGCGTGTAACCATTCCGTGATATGTTTTACCGTCTCTGGGCTCCCCTCAACTCCTGGTTTTGGCGTAATATAAGCTCTTGGCACTTCCGTCGCTTGATCCTTGTTGTAGATACCGACGACTGCAACGTCATTGACCATGGGATGGCTGATGAGCAGACCTTCCAGTTCGGCTGGCGGTACTTGGAAGCCTTTGTACTTGATCAACTCCTTCACACGATCCGTAATGTAGAAGTTGCCATCCTTATCCTGATGCCCAACGTCACCAGTCTTGAAGTAGCCATCGTCTGTGAGCGCATTTTTGGTGCCTTCTGGGTTGTTATGATAGCCTTTGAAGACATTGGGACCTTTGATCCACAGCTCGCCCGTTTCGCCAATTGGCAACTCCTTCTCTCCTGGTGACATGTATTTGGCGGTTTGATTGGGGAGGAGGGTGCCAACTGAGCCGATGGTCTTGTCCCAAAGGTGCCATGGCTAATTTATTCAGCAAACGATACAAGGCGTGTCTTAAACCGAGGACTGGTACTACTAACCTGCGTGTGTGTAGTTGGGCTTGTCTCGCTGAGTCCATAGCCTTGCTTAATGGGGACCTTCAGCCTTCTGTAAACTGCCTCGACCAGCTCCTGGGTCAAAGGTGCAGCGCCGCAGTTCAGCATACGGAGGCTACTAAGATCATATTTGTCAATGATAGGATGTTTCCCTAATAGAAGTATGACAGGTGGAACAACGTAGGCAAAGGTAATCTTGTGATTTTGGATGATGGCGCAAAACTTCTCGATCTCGAACTTCGGCATCACGACCAGCGTTAGGCCGCTATAGAGACTCTGATGTATCAGGCAGGTCAAGCCTGCGCCACTTTGTCAGTATTTCGCATAGTCCGAGCTCGAATGGTAACCACCGTAGATATGAAAGAATGGCAGGAACGCCAGAACATTGTCGCCTTTGCCATCTGGGCCGCCATCCCACGTTACATTCCCTCCTTCACCAGCCTTCAGCATCATAATATTCGCGACAATATTCTCATGGCACAGCATGACTCCTTTTGGGTGGCCTGTCGTTCCTGAAGAATATACCAGAAATGCAAGATCGGTCTTCGGATTCGCTTTCGTCCTTCGATACCTGCTCGTCCCAGCAAGATTCCGTACCACTGAGAAGTGCTTGAACTGGTAGGACTCGTCCCTCTCATCGCCCATCAGGATGACTCTGTCTTGGGGTATCCCAGCCTGTTTTGCAGCCTGCAATGCAACGTCGAGGAACGGTTTCTGGGTGCACAATGCCTTCGCGCCTGAGTCTTTCAATTGGAAAGCCAGTTCGTCTGCCGTATATCCTGGGTTCGCTGGAGAAATAATGCCGCCGGCCCAGTGTGTACCCCATGTTATCGCTGGTGTGTCAACACAGTTGGGTGTGAAAAGTGCCAGTACGTCTCCTTTCTGCCATTCCCAGACCGATTTAAGACCTTTGCCAAAGTTTATGGCGGTGTCTTTGACTTGGGCATAGGTGTATGATCTGGAGGTGTCGGCGTCTCTATAGATTACTAGGAGTCTGTCAGCTAGATCTATCGGTGTAAGAAGTACTACTCACTCTTGTCGTCTGGGAATGGTCTGTCATTGCGCTCGAAAAGGAAGCCCCAGAGGTCGACATTTGGGATGTCAAGTTTGGGATAAGCCGATTCTGTAGGCATTGTCGGATAAAAAGGTTGTGTGCGGTTGGTGGCCTGGTATGAAATGCAATGGGGTGCTTGCAAAGAAAGCCAATGTGTTCAGGAACAAGAAAGAAAAAGCGTGGGGAAGCCATTCTCGATGATGTCGCCAGCCGGGGAGAGCTTTGCGGCGGAGACTCTGCCAGTGGAACTGAAAGCCGAGGCAATTTTCGAAAGTTCGGCAATCGAAGAGAGATTTCAAAGGTACATCAACAATTGCATCTTGTGCTGGTATATACCTTTGAATTGTCTGTCATTGTCGGTTGAGACTCGGAGACAATTACTGGGCGGGTATTCGGTGCAGTATGGCTGCATTTCGACTTCCTTCTGTCTCTGGCCACAAGGCAGCTCCATATCTAAGGGGAACCCAGAGGCGATATGCCCAGGTCCATGACGTTCGCTTCCTCGTGACCCACCATGAACCTGATAGGGTGATTGAGAAGTACAAGGAGAAGCTGGATAGGAAGGCAAAAGAGTAAGTCTGGTTGTGCCAGCTGCCAGATCCCAGCTGCCCGATCTATGATCTAACATCCGTTGCAGGGAGGGCCTGAAAGACCTCGATGAGTTAAAAGCAGCATATCAAGACAAGAGCAGGAATCAGCGGAAACAAGCTCTAGCATCGAAGCCTGAATCAGCAGGATCATCGTCTCCCTACCCTGCTCCACCACCTCCTCCCCAATCCCAGTTTTCCACGCTCATCGCTCAAGCAACGCCATCGAGCAAGTCTCCGGACATACCAGGCATCAAAACCCTCTCATCTTACATCGACATCCCAAAGACTCTCGAGCTTCCCCAGAAAGAAATAGAATATATGTGGCGACTCCGTCACGCGTCAGACCCCCAATCGCTCTGCGCAGTCATTCCCCAACCTACCTACAATCGCATCGAAGCAACCGCTCGGCGACACCCTCAATTTATACTTCCCTTGCCAAGAGGGGAACAGGGCGCGGAGATCCACTTCTTGCAGTGGACATTCCCCTCCCCCACAATCACCACAGTCCTCTTTACGCACCTGGCAGAGTTCAAGCTGAGAGGAGAGTACGCCCAACCACACACTACAATCACGCATCATCTAGATCTCTCAGGGCTAAAGAAATTAGTTCTGTTACAAGGCACCGTGGTTGAGGGGCGCGGGATTACGGTCGACGAGGGCAAGTGGCTCCTCATGTGCCTACAGAAGTTTTATGGTGGCCAAGAGAAGGTAGAAAGGAAGAAGCTACTTGAACAGTTCAGTCAGGGTGATGGTGGATTCAAGGTTGAAGAGCTACTTGAAGAGGCGGAGAAGATCGTATAACAGGGTCTTGAATATCTCATGAGGCGAAGGAGGAGCTACGTGCTACACCGTCGTCGCTAGTGTGGCAGGCTCAATCCGGATATGTAGCCTCTGAACCCCCACCATGCTCAAAAGTCGGCCAAGGAGAGTCAGGAGATTGCCAGGAGCCGAACGGTCAAACGTCGAGCGGACACAATACCCAACACTCCCACCATACGAAAATTGGGACTCTGTGTGTAGTTGGATCTCATACTTGCTGGATGCTCCATCTGCTTTCGCCATGCGGAATGCTCCTGGCTGTCCATAGAGAATTACCGGTTCAAGGGTCTAGACTACGAAATTAATGCTCTGGGCTCAGAGACGCCGGCTGCATTCTCGAGCGCTTGAGTGGCAGTAGTTAAGCGCTATGCGATGAGACCACAGTAACGAACTTTCCGAGTCGGTAATGGTTGTGAGCACGCGACGAGTAGCAGGAGGCTGCAAAGTCTCAAATATTACAACATACTGCGCGACCACTCAACTATGTATGTTGACATACCTCCCGCCTACCCTTTCGTGGAATACTACTTCTGGATGTTTATATGGCTCGAATAAATATCAGGCAGGATCGAGGCTTGTCAAGGAATCATTGTCAATTCTGACCTTGTTTTTCGTACCTTGAGCAATTCCCCGTCCCGCACAGCATTTCGGAAGAAACTTCTTTTGATCCATGTTCTTCCTCGTGACTTCGACGCCCTGTCGCTTCTTTGACTGTTTGCGCGTTTCACATTCACGTATAGAGCCGCTTCGCAGCCGCTAAAGTCCCACTTACCCCCTCCAGCAATCCCTTTGCACCTGATCAATCAACTTTGCAGCATATGACCGTCTTCTCAAGCAGCTGCTGACATCGCAAGTTGAGAACGTTGACCACTTATCACCATGTCTTGGTTGAACAGAGTATTCTCGTCTGGCTACACTCTCCAGGCCTACCCTCGAGCAATCCAACCCGTACTGCCCGACTTTCACAATTGTGACCCTCGATATGACCGGGAACTTGTCAAATCAGATTGCAAAGCGGCGGTGATGGAAATGCCATGGGCTCGAGAACACGCCCAAGTCGATTGGTCTGTGAACTTCCATTCACAGCGGTACAGACTGCCAATGTCTTTCAACGCTGTTCCTCTAGGTGCCCCAAAGGGGGCAGTAAGTATGTGGAAGGAAGACGAGCTGCCATTTTGGATGTGAAGTCACTGATTGTTGTCAACCAGGCAATTGCGTAATCACGATTGAAGTGGCAGGGCCAGCAGCTTTCTTTGATCCCGCAAGGACCAACACTCCCTTCACCATCAAGGCCTCCCCTTTCCAGCTACGAGGACTGGCAGCCTATCTCATTGGCGAATGCGTTGTTAGACGAGGCTATATCGGAGGCTTCGCAACCAACAAGATACAAAACATGGCGGATTACATCGAGAGTCCAGGTTACGATCCCAATGTATGGCGTAAGTACTTCATATATACTTGTGGAGAGGAGATGGAATACTAACTAGCACAGCGGAGTCTAGCACCTACCTGACCGTATCCGTGACAAGCAAACGACCCAGAGAGCCTCAACCTGGGAACTACGATCCTTCTGTCGCCGTCTTCATAGCAGAACATCTAGCTAGCAAGTCCAGAGGTGCGAACAATGCGGATCGAGCCAGACTCAATTCAGCAATCTCGGACTTTACGCTCCGGACTCAGAAGATGTATGCTGGTGGCAAGACTACTCCTTGGTGGGGCGCTACTGCAGGTTTGGCGGACGAGATGACATATGAATGTGATTCTACATTGGGAGCGCCGTCTGCTGTGGATTGCGCGCAGGTGGAGTGGAGTCAGCTGGGTCCTGATGAGGACACGATTTCGATTGGAGCGGGGGTGGTCAAGTTTCTCTCATCAAGTAAGTGATATCCATGACAAGGAAAAATTGGCCAACGCTGACATTTCTAGATACATGCCAAGTCGCCATCAGCGCAGCCACCGCAATCACGCTCAATTGGCGGCAAATTCGAATCGCAATGGACACTCTGTTCAATGTTTGCGTTGCACATCCTTTCTTCCCTGGTACTGGAGGTAGAGCATACTATGGGCCTCAGCCGCCAGTCAGCCGGCGAGCTCGCATCAAAGGACGGCAGGCTACCGGCGATCAATGTGGGATCGACGAATGCGGTCTTCTGGAGGACCCTAACATCAGCGGTAAGTCTCCGTATCATAAAACCCATTCCTCAGAAAAGATAAGTCGTGTAATACACTCCACTGATCACGAGAAATTTCAGGGCTTAATGCATTGATCCCGGGCGCAAACATCACAGTCTTTAACCAGCCTCAGCCCTTTATCAACGGGACTGGAGAGATCAACTCATGCACATGGCAAGCGATTCTCCAGGGCAAGCCAATCGATACTTGTGCCGATCCGAATCGGCCGCCAGAAAGGCGACTTGGTAACAACGATACTGTTGCTGTTAATTCTAGTATTGCACTTGTTGGAGCTGGGCCGTAGGATCAGAGATTTGGCAGCAGTAGGAGCTCAAGGTCTGCTGCAAATACCATCTGCCAAGCTCATTTCAATGCTATGAAGTGTTAACAATGGTTGAACTTGATCACGTCCTGCCTGAAGTGAAACAGCCACTTCGAGCTTCACCTCTCCCACATCTCTCTCTCAGTAATCCATACTTGAGTTACCAGCCATTCATCCGCAGCTTCTGTTTGTAACGATATACGTCCGCTAGCTGGGAGTTGTAACAGAAACCAAGTAGCGAGCCGCTCGACTCCGTTCTACCTGCTACACCACAGGCAATTGATCCAGCTCCTGCCAATGTAACATATGCATTGATCATTATGCTTGAGCATACAAATCTTGGATCGAGCGGTAACATTCCATCCCCTGTCTGATTATGGACCTTCATTGGAGCGCGCAATGATAGCGCCGCTCAAGTATTACCTGACAACCAATCCAAACTCCAAGGAGCCGTTGCACGACTCCTTGCTGACAATTTCGCAATTAAAGAAGCGTATAATAGCATGGCTACAAGTGTTTTCCATGAGTCACGCCATGCATTAAGATTAAAGCCACATCTTCAGTGGCTCATGGTACGAGATATCTTCCATTGTAGAACCCCTTTCACAGCTCTCGAACACTCACTACCGACAAAGCCGGATACTTTCTGCACAACATACCGTTCTCTTTGTCGTAAAACCTGGAAAGACCTGAACCTAACGCATCCCACCTGAATGTACCGGGGATTGAAGAAGAGAAGGCGCGCAAAGCACCCTCTTTCCGTCCTCGCCGTTCCTTCTCATTCCGCGTGGCATCTGGAACAGATGTCAAGAGAAGTCGGCTACGATCATACCTTGGCGTGCCTACTTAGAGTAGCAGGGCTCAAAGTCCGCTAGAATAAGCAGAAAATGAGGCTTGGTCCTCACGTGAAAGCTCGGCAAAATGTGTGCCCCCCATTCGTGCCATAGTCTTCGGCGACTGCCTTGTGACTCGTTTGTTGAGAACCTCCAATATCGCAACACCGTCATGGATGATTTTGGTTGCTGGAGTTGGCAGTATGACAATTGCCTTGTCCGGCGGTCCGTCCCATCTGTCTCGCGGCTCGTACCGTTCAGGAGGCATACGATGGTTTCTGGCCATCACTACGTATCCTTCTTTCCCCGTCCAAGTTCGGAGGTCACCGCTGTAAGCGTTGATGGCAGATTATCGATAGCGTACAGTCATTGCTTGTTCTTTATAGTCTCGTGTCGTACTCAGCAGCCGCAGATTGAGAAGAGGGTGACTGTCATGTGGCGGAGCCAACAACGCTCGAGCGTCGAGAGCTGGAGCAGGAAATGATCCAATTCAGGTGGGCACATGAAGCGAAATGTTACAGTGGAGAGAAATAGATAGTTGTGTTCGAGCTTGATATGACGCGACGAGAGTCGAAGTTGTCGTGTTTGGTAGCATGATGGATTGTTCTTATACGACATAATGTCAATCCACGAGTAGCCGCGCTTCGCTCACCAACTATCTACTCTGAATCAGCATCTTTCGACGACCTACCAAGTATCAGTCAGGTCCTGGCAGACTTACCCTACTGCCAAGCCTTGGTGACGGTGACCTTGGTCCCATCCCAACATGGCCACCCGCGCTGCGAGTATTCTTCCAGAAGTAGATTCCAGATGCTCAGGCGTATCTCCAGTGGGAGAACGCCAAGCGTTCCAAGCCCAGGTTTTGTGGGTTTCGAGTATTCCTTGTTGGACGCTGGATCGAGCATTCTTGTCGGCGGGAACGGAATATCATCCGTATCCCAGATCACGCCGTGAAAAAACATGACGCCTGAGTGAACGGCCAAAGCCTTGAAGTCTGTATGAGAGGTTGAGCGGGTAGCCCAGCCATTTGATCAACGTACCGAATATGAAGAAGCACGAATACGTCGGCTCATTACCCGCGGCTGCCCACATTCAATGTCAGTGCTATTACGAAGAAAATGCTAAAGTAGGTAAGTGGAGCTACAAAATAACTATGAGACGCGGCTGGCTTAAGTACAAGCGAGAATTTCAATTGCACAACTACAGTTATTGCGTTCTTCTGTGAAAGTTCCATCAACCCTGCCAAAACAATCCAGTGGTTTTATAATTGCTAGAGATACGAACTATCCCAGCGTGACTCATCTCCGAACATGCTAACGCTATGCTGATTCCAATTGTAGAAACTTCGTCCCCGTGTAAGCTTGTCTGGAGAATACTGTGCTATTCTGCTCGCTCTGGATGCAGAGCTTCCTTCCCGGCATAGACTCATCCGCTTGGACGTGCAAACGAGTACCCGATCTTACGTCCAAGCTTATTACCTCTAGGCTTGTGCATGTTCAGAGCTCGTCACCTCCGAGAATGTTCGGATCCAAGTCTCTGCTCACGCTGCATACATGCTCATCAGCATGGAGTATTGAAGATTTACTCACTCTAGAACCGTGCAATCGAATTTGATATAGGTTTGTCGCCTCTGAGCTTGTATAAAGGCCAGGCTCATCGTCCTCGAATTGGTATTTATACAAGGTTCATCTGCGTGATACATTCATGCCCATTACGCTCCAGCCGTATAAATTTCTCACTAATGCAGGCTCGTCAACCATGTACTTGTAGTGCGTTGAATGTAAAAAGATCGATCAACCAATGGCTGTGTCATAATGTTTCTACCTGTCCCTTTGCCATATACGTCCCCTGCCTCATATAACCATTGACAGCTTCAGACATCGAGCTCTCATCTTGCGCTTTCCCACTCCGTTCTCCGCTGGCTCTGGCGTCTCCGACTCCATTGACTTTAGCGTAAAGCCATTTCAACGCCACTGTGCTCCCTGTCATGACGAGAGCGCTCGTCGTAAATAGTCCTATCCTTCCCTTTGTATCCACCATCTCAAAAATCGGGTATGGATAGAATCCATTATGGGAGAAACAGTGCTCTATCCAGAACCAATATGCAAATGCCAACGTCGCACTCAGTCCCATCGCTCGTGTCGCAGATATCGTCCACGGAGGCGAAAGAAGCAAGAGATCGGCTACCAGCAGGATCGAGGGTACAGCGTGGAAGCCCAGATCAGCTCTGAGTGGGAGCATAGCCCACTCAGGTATTACGAGCTTCTTGTCAATGGTCCGAAGACTCCAATATAAGACACTGATCAGAACCTCTAGCGGGGCAGTGCACATCGAGAGGTAATTCTTGAGGCGATGGAGTACAGGAGATGTGCTCACGTCTGCGGCTAAGCCGGCGAGGAATGTGGCTGTAGCGAGAGCAAGGCCGATGATGGTCAGGTATTGGAAATGCCATCCGTACGAAGCATTTATGGGGGTTGGAAAATCGATGAGGAATTTGAAGGAGTAGGCAAAAGAAGCGAGGCCGAAGAGCTGCGACGGTCAGTCAGCATTTCACGTGTAGGGCAGCTGAGGGGTATGTATCTTACGTGAATGGCAGCGGACAAAGCATTGGGAGCTGGAGAGGGTAGCCTTTGACAGGGATGCTTTTGAGTGCTCATCTTGTCGATGTCGCGAAATACTCATACGTGGACTTTCGAAAGATAAAGATTCCGGTGTCCATCAGTTTGGCAACTCGTGTGACGAAATGAGTATAGTTCTAAGTCTTGGCAGGATCTAATCTAATCGCCATGCGGGATGAGCTCGCACAGGCCTCGAGTCCGCCGCGCGCATTTCTCCACGGTTGCACAGGCTTTGTCAGAGAACTCTTCTGCTGATTGTGGATCCTGCAAGCCATTGATATATTGCAGCTGAATGACAGTCTTTGGCAGCTGAAAGAATTACATTGCGGTCAGTTATTACTTGATTTGGGAGGGTTCTACCGAGCTTCTAGACCGCTCACTAAGGTAGAATAAGGTCACTAATGCAAGCTGCCTTATCGCTGGGCAGCGTTGTCAATCGTCGCCTCGGACTGCCTCGAAATAACGAAAAATACGATTATACGAAGCCTCTCTTGTTGTTGCTGCTTGTCTCCTGTCCTGTACATGATCTACTTCTGGTCCCCATCAACTTCGCGCTCTCGACTGTAGTCTCCTGCTCCCTACTCAATACAAAACTAAGCCTACACTTCTCCACCGCTGCCCCCACCATTCCCCCACTGGAGATGGACCGAGCGTGAAGATACCAACCAACTTGGGCCGAGGTCTATACTCAAGCTCTCGCTCGAGCAAAGAACAAGCTACATTCGAGAGGTCTCTCCGCAATGCCTCGCCCAAAAAAGCCTGGAAGCGCTGAGCCCAAGAAGCGCAGTCGCAATGGATGCTGGTAGTCTCAACCAAGTCCCAATACCTCAGGAATACCAGCTGACTGTCGCAGGCCCTGCAAGAATCGAAAGATCAAGTGCGGAGAAGAACGGCCCAAATGCCAGAACTGCGAAAAGCAGGGCGAGACCTGCGACTACAGTATTCGTTTGAATTGGGAAGGACGGACAAAGAGGAAGGCGAGCAATGAGTTACAAGTCTCAAGCGATGTATCGAGCCCACTTCTGAAAAGGGAAAGCTCAACGAGCTCTGTCACTTCGAACAACTCCACCATCCGAGGAGCTAGTCCGAACCCTCTGGCTAGCTTCGTGACTAAACAATACGTCAACTCCAACTCCGCGATTTCATACCCCTCCCAGCCCTCACCATTCAGAGACTCTATATCCACCGCCCAGCTTTCCCGAATTCGAGATCAAGCGAGCCCATACCCTTCGCCAGCCGAGACCAGCATGGAGAGCCCGCCACTCATGAATGGGAACCACATGTCGCACGGTGGCCATCACCATTCGCTCTCTCACCCCGAGATGCCCCCTCCCTTCCAGACTTCTCAGTACTCATACTCCAATAACAGCAATTTAAGGGGAAGCCCGGGGCCGGCATTTCGAGATCACAGATCAAAGAAGATGAGATTCAGCCCCTCCATGGACAAATCTGATCTCTATCAGAAGCCTCAGCTCTTGCAGAATCAATGGGTTCCTTCGACAAATTACGGTTCGAGCCCGTTGATATCTCCTCCAGTTGTACGATACCAGTCGTCTAGTCCCTCAAATGGCAACGTGCGAATTCCTCCAACACCAGCAGCTTCATCGCTTGGCTCGGATGACTTGCACCATTCCATCTCAGGACCCTCACCACAGCGTCCACAAGAATCCCCCGATTTCCGACGACTGTCAGTCAAATCCCTTCTATCTGACGATCCTGGGACCCCGGCGGAATCCGGCAGCAGCAGTGATGGCGCTTTTCCGGGGAAGCTCAATACATCCAGCTTCATCAGCTCAGACAAGACCAAATACGGTCTGGATCGTGGCTTTCAAGACCTCGACCTACCTAGGAACAACGACCAGACCGCGTTGAACGGAATGACGCCAGACCTGGGAATAGCTACCCTGGATGATGCAGATGGTGACAATGAGTGGTTTTCTGGTTTTGGATTCGGCTTTAATGGGACAGCCGGCTTCCAAGAAGGCGCTGGCTACTACACAAAGGCAGTCACTGTCAGCATCTCAAAATCGCTGGAACCATTGCCTGGTATGCTGAAAGAGAATCCGATGAACCTTCTCTACTTTCATCACTTCTTGAATCACACAGCAAGGATCTTGGTCCCTCATGATTGTTCGGAGAATCCGTTTAAAAGCATCCTGCCTCAAAGTGGGTAGCTACTAACCAACCGAATGTAATCAGAAGCTAAAATCTTACAGTGGCCGTCCGTGACACGAACCTGCTCCATCTACTCCTAGCATACTCTGCCAGCCATCGCTCACGAGTGCTCAATCACCCCGAGCCAAACAATCGGATTGCTCTCTGGGTTCAAGATGTGTTCCCCTCTCTCCGACAAGCCCTCGATGACCCAAGCAAACAGATATCGAATAGCTCCCTCGCCACAGCCATAATGCTTGCTTCCCTGCAAATCATCAATCCGAACACATTCGAGATATCTCTACCATGGCAACAGCACCTCAGCATTGCCCGTCAAATGATCAAAGCTCGCGGTGGTGCAAATTCTGTACAGCGGAATGACAAAGTGTCCTACTTCCTCACGCGATGGTTTGCTTATCTGGATGTTCTTGGCAGTCTGAGTGGCGGCAAGAACGACCGACCGCTTTTTGGCGGCAACTACTGGGTCAGCGATACCACCGGCGGAGAACAAGACTACCAGATTGACTGCCTGCTCGGCTTCACCAGCCATCTTGTGTCCATCCTCGCCAAGATCGCTGAATTAGCCAAGCAGTGCGATGGCGAACGCATAGACGCAGACGGCAACCTCAGACAAGAATGGAAGCCTTCCCAGCACTACGTCGACGAAGCACAGAAACTGAAAAAAGCTCTCGTAGAAGCTCGAATGCACCAGCAGCAAGGCTGTCCCCACCGACGCGCCAGCACTCAAATCGACAACTCCTCCTACAATCTCGAGCTCATCACCACAAACGAAGCCTTCCACCATGCTGGCCTCATCCACGTCAATCGCCGTATCCTTGGCAAACCATCCACAGACCCAGAGGTTCAATGCGCAGTCATGGAGATCGTGTCGGCGCTGTACAAAGTCCGGCCAGGCGGCACGGCTGAGGGGTGTTTGCTGTTTCCAATGTTTACCGCCGGCTGTGAGGCGCAGGAGCCAGGACAGAAAGAAAGGATTATGGAGCGGTTGAGGAGGATGGAGGGATTGGGGATGAGTCAGGTGAAGGGGGCTAGAGTATTGATGGAGAGGGTTTGGGAGACCGGGAAGCCGTGGGAGACTTTAGGGACGGGGGAGCTGTTTTTTGGGTGATCCGATGATATATGCATGAATGATGGGTGATTATGGATTATGATTTGAGGATGATCATGAAGAATCTGAACGATATGAAGGACACGACTGATGATATGATATTAGCATGGAGTTGGGATTTTTGCATGCGGATACAGTTGGCGGGGGATACCCAGAGATATTTTGCTAGATAGGTAGAACTAGAAGCTATGGACATGCTATGAACAATTTGATTCACTGTTGAGTATCTGCTTATTGTGGAGGCTTGCCCTTACGTAGATTGTAGTGCCTTAGGAGATAAGCAATGTATCTTCTAATACCCGGTTAGCCAGGTAAGCGCCCTCAAGTGCCTAAGGAAGCGCCACCGGAATACTTCCGCGACATCTACTACTACAAATTCTCACCTCACTTTCCGGTCTGCAACACACCACTTCCGGCTTCTACCACAGGTCAACAAGAACTATATAACCACCTATAGCGGTGAAGAACAATCGTGCAGCAGCTGAGAGAGTGGTGATGAGGACTGCCATACTGCCACCAGCTCCAATAGGATGCAGCAACGCAGCAGGATCGCCTACTCCCGCGAGAACGCCGCTGTGAGGTTACCAAGTATGAGGGAAAACATTGTATACAAATCAAATACATAAATAGCAACGCATTCACAGGTAAGAAGCCCCTTCATCTTTGCGGAGATGATGCACATGATTCTGGATCACGTTGCTGTTGCTTTGGTTTCTTGTATGGGGTGGTGTTTTCATAACACTTTGTTCTCACTGCTCAGGTGCCACGCTTGGCAGGTAGGAGACTCCTTGCTCTACGAAGAAGATGCTCGAAAAGACTCGAAGCATGTTGCTGTTGTTTCTTGTATCGCGTGTTTAGTATGAATTTCTTTCAAAAAAAGCACGAACACTCAAGCAGAGAACGCGCAACATGGCGCACCAAGTATGTATAGTGAGCGATAAATTACTCGCTTTCTTCATCTTCTTGTCTAGCCATCAGGTGTGTCGAGTGTATTGCGTATTGTGAGCGGGAAAGCTGTCGACATCAGGCTGGTGTCCTAGAGAGCGTCCTTTTTGCGTCATTTTAAGCGGGGCATTGCTTTATCTTGTGGCTTGATGTCTGTACAAATCGCTGATAAATGTCGCAGAGAGCATAAGATGTACGAGAATGTGGGTTACAGAGTTGGGGTGTGGCAGTTATTGGAGGGCTGGTCCCTTGTAAGAGCGGAATATATTTATTCCGACATTTTCCGCGCCAGTTTCAAAACTCACACCTCACTTAGATCAACGCAACACCACAAATACGACCTCTCAAAGCAACCACCGAAGCCATGAACCCCGTACTGAGAGACCGAAGGATAGCCGCAGACGTAAGTCTATAACCGGGTTGCTCTATTGGTGAGTAGAGACTGACAAGCTACCCATCCAGATGGCGGAGTTCCCAGCACAGCCTCCTTCACGTCTTTACACCCGCGACCGCGCGTCCTGGGCGAACAAATACACAAGTACGTGACATTACACGATGAGCCCTGTAGCCTACCCACTGCTAATTTGTGTGCAGCGTTGATCAACCCGGCCAGCTATGTGCAGACCGCTCGGTACACCAATCCCCACTCACTAGGAGACTAGTATGTTTGATGTATTTTCCGCAGTCTACATAGCACTAATGTATCCTGCAGTCGCACTCACATGCGCCAAGTGCTGCGCGCACTCCAAGCCTACGACCGGGGCGAGCGCGAACGCACGTCTTTCGCAATCAGCGAGCATGGGTCGGGGCTAGCTCTCGTACGATAGGGCTGAGTAGGGGTGGATGGGAGCGGTCGGTGACACAGCGCAGGAGCGATACTGGAGGTGGAATGGGGTAGCATGCGTTTATTTTCTCGCCAATGATGGGCAAGAAGCCTTAACAGGGCTATAGTCATAGGATAATGACATGCAATTCTTGACCATTGATGCAAAGATCCCGCTCTGCATGCCCCAGCACCACACTCCTCATAGATCTTACAGCCCCTCTTGAGTCAGTGATCAGAGACAGATAATCCAAAGAGCTATCGTCCAACGCTCCAGCGTTGATCAATAAAGTATGCTTGACATATTGGAGAGGATAAGCAGACAATGGCTGATAATCTAAGGAAGTAGTATTTATCTTGTGCGTAATCATAGGCAATCAACCACTGTTAATGTAATTTGGTCAACAGATCAGGGAAGACGAGCATGTAATGTTTGATCACGTAGGGCGACAGCATCGGTTCCCATGGGCTGAAACACAGAAGAAGGCAACAATCACAACAAAAACATCATCATTAGAGCAGAGATCCAGCTCTACATGCCACAGCGCCACGCTCATGGTATCATACAACACCGCCAACATGTCGACATAAAGACACTAAAACCATGACATTCAATTCGACTAAAGAAAAAGAACCACCTCCCCCCTATCATTCTTCTTCAACCTCAACCCCTTAAACAACTCCTTCTCCTCACTTTCCTTCTCCAATCCCACGCCCTGCTCGTCCCTCTCCCGATGATACCTTTTCAGCGCCTTGTGCACACTATAACCTTGCTCGCTTTCTGGCCCTTTAGTCACAAACGACAGGAAAAGGTCCGCTCTGGATTTGATGACCATGAGCTGCTTCTGTGAGTCTTTCTTGTCTGAGTGCGTGTGGTATTCGATAGCTTTGCGCTTGGGACGGTCTTCAATAGCCTTGTGCTTGGGTCGGTCATGCTGGCTGGGACGATCTGGAGAGTGGTGGGATCGATGCTGCTTGTGCGGGCGTGATTCGTCTGAGCTGCGGCGTTTACGAATGCGTACGAGTTGGCCCGTTTGTGACGATGCTTTTCGGCCTCGATCTTTCTCTTTGCGAGTCCGGTCTTTTTCCTTTGTCGTCTCGTTGGTGATGGTGATAGTCTTCCTAGATCTCTTCGCTGGAGTTGGCGGGCTTGGGTCGCCGTTGGAGTAGTCTGGGCTGGGTGGATAATTTGATTTGGAGAGGAGGCGGTTGAGACCACCTGTGAGGCCGGAGTGCAGGACAGCTGGTGGTGCGTCTGACATGATCAGGTCTCGTTCTTGGCTTGGTCGTCGAGCTTCTGTGAGGTCGAGTTCCTCGACGTGAAGGCGCTTCCGCTTCTTGTCCGTCGACTTCTTCTGCGAGTCGTCCATGACGTAGAGGGACTCTCTGCTCCCATTTTGGAAGTGCTTTGGTGCTGGCGTGTAGTATTCTATCTCTGGCTTTCCCTTCTTGAGAGGCACTGGACCTTCTCCGTACATGTAGCCACGTTTCTCGTATGACTCATGATCTGGCGCTCGATCCCTGGTGTGTCCATGTTTTGTAGCCTGCGTATGTTCTACCACCGTTTTCATCGATTCTGCCGGTTCTGCAAGCGAGATTTTCGAGGCATTTGGTGTGTCGCCGGTCACAAGGAAATCGAAGACATTGACAGGTGGTGGTGGAATCGCAGAGGGTGGTGTGGGCGCTGGAGGCGGCGCACTGACGACGGAGATAGCATTTGGCGTGGGAGAATCTATAGCGTCCTCAACGTAGGCTTTGCGAGGTCTTTGCGATTCGTGATCTGCTCTCTTGACAGATTTCTTCCCCTCCTTCGATGGCTTCTCTTTGTACAGAGCGCCTTGGTACTTTTGTGCCTCTGAGACACATGACTGGTAGGTGACGCAATGTCAGCTAGAATCCCTAGTGGTGCGCAACATCTGTCACAAGGAGGAGAGTTTTCCTAGATCCATGGCTCAGACTAGGAAAGGTCTAGGAGGATGGCAAGAGCTGGCGCATCAACATACGGTATGTGTCCTGTATTCCGTCCCTCGAAAGTGGTACAAGCAATCGAGGCAGGTAAAGGAGGATCCCTGGCATTGTCGGTGATGAGCATCGAGCTTCTTCTTAGTGAGGACGTCTCCGCAGTTCTGCGATAGGCCACAAATGTTAGCATGGAGCGGTCTGCATTGATGCCCAATAGAGAGACATGGATACCTCGCAGGAAAAGGACACCATGGCAATGTTTCTACTATTTCTTCACTCAACACGAAGTTCGCAAGATGTTGGTTTGATGTTGTGCATGATATCGCTATATTTACCTTCTCCGTGCGGGTGACCCCTTGCAGCAACGCGATCCAAACCCCGCTATTGCCGAAGCCCGGCAAATGGCGGTCGTCCTGTTCACAAGGCAACGAAATGAAATTTTGGGGGGTTTAGAAGGGTTCACCGCCCAGTCGGCCAACCCGCCCAGTCGGCCAGCCCTATAAGGCCACTAGCGTATATTTTTTTCTTTTCTTTTTTTTTATTCCAAAAATTAACTCTTTTAACTCTATAATCTACTACTAACGTCCTTATGACCCCCTAGGCCCCTATATCGTCGGAAGCTTTAGTCCTATCGCTCGAAGAGTATATTAAACTAGTTTATAAACGGTGGAAGGAGGTAAAGGGCGCTCTTTTATAATATAAAATTACTCGATAATATAATATCCCTAGGACCTCTTTATAGGAATAGATTAATAATAAATAATTAATATTAATTCGGTAATAATAATAATAAAACTAATACCGGAAGAAGAGATAATACTTTTAAATTAAATTTTATATTTATAAACTTAGGGGTAGCCGCCCCGAATAAAATAAATATATTAAATAATAAAAGAGTTATTTAAAAAAAGAGATAATAATTTAAAAATTAATATTAATTAGTTTAAAAAATTTATAAAATATTACCCCTAAATTAGAACTATATATATATTACTTTTTAATAAGGAGTATATATTAGTTTAAAATCCTATTATTCTTTCCTATTAATTCTAACTTTTCTAAGAATTTCGTATTTAATATTACGTTTAAAATAAAGATATTTAGAATATAAACGAGAAGAGTATAATATAGAGTATTATTACTAGGTTTCGTATTATAGTTTTAATAAACTAAAGGAAAAAATATATAATATAATATAATAATCGGGAGTAGGTATCTCTTCTAAAATATATTTTTATAACTAGTAATATTTTATATTCCTAGGTTATTTTTAAAATAGTATTTTAATAAAAAATTTAGAATAAAGTTTTTTTTAAAATTTATATATTTATTAATAAAAATAACTAGACTAAAAACGAGATTTATTTAAACTAGATTAAATAGTACTTCGATAAAGAGACGTCTATATTTTAAAAGAGTAAATATCGTCTATTATATATCGACGGGTATATATTTTATATTTCGACTACTACGTTTAAATATTATATCCGCTATAAAATCGTCGTTTTATATTAATTTTTTTATACTATTTATTTATTTTAATTATTTAACGTCGGTATTTTTAGGCCGCTATTAATCGTATATAAAAACTACGTTTATTATATTATATAACTCGGTATTTATTATTTTATCGATAAGATCGATTTTCTAGAATTATATTAATTAATTAAACGAGACGTAGTTATACCTATAAATATTAAGAAAGTCTAGGCCGTATTAGACCTTTTATTATTCGATTCGTAAATAATATTAAAATATTTTCCTCGTAAGTAGTTATAGGTAGAATAAGTTAAATAATATAATATTATTATTCGCCCGACTACGCCGCCCGAAGTAATTATTAGTTATATTAATAAAGATAGTGAAACTAGGGTTACGGTAACGCCCGTAAATACCCTAGAGGTTTAGCGGCTACTTCGTATAACGATAATAAAAGAAATTAAATAAGTAGAAGTTCTTAAAAAAGTAAATAAAGCCGCGTATTTTATAATAATTAAATACGTCGGCAAAACGAAAAGCGGCTCGATCGTGGCTCAGGGCGCTCGACGGGCGCCCTAAGAGCCTTAAGCGCGATACTTATCTACCGACTCGACGTACGCCCGAAGCGTATAGTTAAAGGGCTTCGGTTGTATACTATACGCCTTAAGGCCTCGATTATTAGTAGTAATATACCCGGAGACCTAGAGGATATATATACTATAGAGGATTATATTAATAAATATTATAATACTAGGATGAAATGAAGTTTGTATAGTTCGAATACGCTTAATATTATTCGATAATATACTAGTATTAGATAGAGTAATTATTCGGTTAGTTAACGCGTAATTACTATATTCCTAAAATTATATAATTCGATCGCGTTCGACTTTATTCGATAATATACTAGATATACGTAGTTCGACTTTATTCGATAATATAATAAATATACGTAGTTCGACTTTATTCGAAAATACTTATTAAATTAATTAATATACCTTTACTATAATTAATCTATAAAGGCTAAATACTATTAATTAAGTAATACTACGAATAGCCGAAATAATATTACCTAGACGCCTATAGATCTATTTATCGTATTATTAAATAACTTTTAATCTCTCCTCGTTATTATTCTTTTTTAAACCTTACTATTATCGCCCTTAATATACTTTATACTTCTCGTATTATTATTATTAGCGGATATAAAGTCCGAGGAAGGGTTATTAATATTACTAGTACTTATAGGGTCGGAAAAAGGTTCGTCGGTATTACTAGCGCGTAGAGGGTCCGAGGAGGGCGGTATAGTATAAGCCTTCGTTATAATTTATTAGAATAAGGTCCGAGGGAGCGAGGGGGCCTATTATTTTAATATTATAAATTCTTTATCGGACTTTAGAAGATTGTTAAATTTATTATCCTATCGATTAGGAATACCTACTATAATATCTCCTACGTTTTTTATTATTATACTACCGGCGAGTATTTTCCTTTAGATTTTCTCTAAAGTTAATACCTCTCTTTTATTATTTATAAACCCCTATATCTCCTTAATACGTTTATAAGTATCTATATATTTATAATTAATTTTATAATAATCGAGTATTATTCTAACGGCTTACCTTCGACTTTAAGACCCTCGAAGTTAATTATCCTTTTTTATCTACTCTCTTATTCTTTTATTCCGTTAATTATTAAAGTAATAACGAATTAAACCGTAGCTAGACGAAGAGGAGTAAAGAGATCGCGTATTATAAATAAAAAGTTAAGATTTAGAAGTTTATCCTAAAAGAAGACCTTAATAATCGTGTATACGATTATATTAATAAGGAACTTTTTACGCCCTCGGGTTTAAGGATCCTAAATAATTATACGGTTATTTAATCGATTAAGCCGGTAATTAAGTTATTAATATACCTTTATATCGCGATAATCCTTTAATAAGAAAGTATTATATAAAAGAAATTTAGTAACTAGGACCTATAGTAGTGCTACCGTATAGAATTTATATTCGTATACAATAACGATTTTAACCTTCGTTATTATATAGCTCCGGAATTAACCGACGTAATTAAATAACTAGCGGATTAATAATATTTAAGTATAAAGAACGAAAATAAAAATAAAAAAGGTTACGTACCTTTCGCGCTTTAAAGTCCTTAGGTTAAACGTTAATATCCCTATATATAGTCGAACCCTTTTAGACTAAGACTTTATAATATATTTATACCTCCGTTATTATATTATTAACCTAGCTAGGATTCTTTTCGGGCTAAGGAGTCGCGTAACGACTACTACTACCCGTTAAGACTATAGTTTATATATAGTGGACCGCTTTTCGTATAACCTCTTAATACCTAGCTAAGGAGTTACCGTATTAACATCAATAAAGGTTACTTTATAATAGGGTAGGTAGCTCTTTATATATTAAATAATCTCTAGTATTATTACTAAAATCCGTAGTTAATAAATACTAGCGACGACGTCTACTTAAGGAAGAAGAGGTAAAGAACTTTACGCGTACCGAGACGCGTCCGATAATATAATCGTACGGACGAGGGTTTAAAGAGTAATAGGGTTTAATAGTATCCCGGCGCTATTTATTATTAATTACCTCGTTTACTACGTTATAATTAGGCTTACCCCGCAGCGAACTCGTTTAATTTATATTCTTTTATCTTTAACGTCTTCTTTATCTTCTCCTTCTTTTTATTCTTCTTTTTATTTTTCTTTATAATATTTTACTCCCTCGACGATTAAGTATTTATAGCCATATTCTTCTTCGAACGGCTCTCGGCGGCGTTTATTAATATTTTTAAAAAGCGATAACTCGTCTTTTAATATCTCGTTAAGATTTATTAACGAAAGTAATTTATAGCCGGTCTTTAACGATAATTAAATAAAGAGTCTATTATTATTAACCGGTTTCTTAGGTTTAGTTACTTATTAATAATATTAATAAGTCTCTTATTAAATATATAAAGGAGTAATAATATATATACGATTTAATACTATATTAGAGGGATTTATAAGCCTAGCTTTAATCTTAGATTTAGGTATCTTAATATTAATAACGGCGGCTCCTTATAATATCGTAAACTAGATACTCTAGTTTTAGTAGAACGGTTAGAAAGAAGTATTAATATATATTATATATAGTACGCGAAGGGGTCTTTTTAATCTTAAAGGAGATAAATAAAGTCGTAATCGACTAAATATTATAATACGTAAATATAAAGGAGGAGACCGGGAAATATAAATTAATAGCTTTATTTAAGAGTACGTATACGTTTTTTAATTTAAGGGCTGATATTTATTAATTTAGAGACGTATATACGTTATTTTAATATCTTCCCTATTCGAAATCGTTCGTTTTCGTTTAATCCCGTTATTTTATACCTAAATTAATTAATATTATTAAAAGCGTATACTTTTCGCGTAAATTCGCTCGATCCTATTAAAAATAGTTAGAATCTACGAGATTTCTTCTATAATTATATGATTTTTATTAAAATCTTTATAATTTTAGGTAGTTTTTCTTTATAAAGTATATAAAACTTTAACTTTTAGGCGAGGTAGAGATAAAGGGGTTCCTTTATACCCTTAAGTAATAAGGGTAATAAGATTTACTACGATAAATAACTTATTATAATTTTTATTAAACTAGTACCCCCCTTCTTAAAGATAAATACCCGAATAAATAGTAAATAAAGAGGCGGTAATAATTCCTTAATTAATCGCTCCTTCTTCTTTATTATTAATTACCCGACGGTATTTTACGACTCGATCTTTATACGCGCCTATAATTATTAATCGACCGCTATAAGACCTACGCCGGGTAGTATCTTAATATAAATATAATCGTTATTATCGACGATATATTAAAGGCTAACCTATATATAGATATTACGCGCGGAGTTAAGGACTCCGTAGTCTATAGTAATATAATTAAGGAATATCGCGTTAACGCCGCCGAGGCTACCTAAAAGGTCGAATATTTAATATAATAATTTAAACTTATAAAAGCCGAGGAATATTAATAACGAACTAGGTTACTTTAAATTAACGGCGACCCTTAATATATCTACTTTAAAGTTATAACTCGGGATATAACTCCGGGTTTATAGATATCCTAGAACCTAGGCCGATTTTAAGGAAGATCGAATAACTTATTATAATAAAAGGTAATCGAGGAGCTAGTAGGAGAGAAGGTCGTTTATTAAATATTAAAGATAATAGTTCTCGACTCTTCGGAGCCGATAGATAAAAAAGTAAAATTAATATATACTCGATTTCTTCCGTTTCCGTAGATTTTAATAAATTATAATTTCTTACGAATTATCTCTATAAGTATATATAGTATTATATTAATTCCGTTACTTCTTAGCCCGGTTTTACTAGATAAATATTACCTTTAACTTTATATTATCCCGTTTACTTTCTCTTCCCTAGTATAATTTCCTATTATTCTTTAAGGTAGATAATATATCTATATTATCTTTAGGGCTACGGCGTACCGGGTATATATTAAACCCTAGCCGTATTTATTTACTTAAATATATTTCGATTAATATACCCCTCTATAACTATTTATTTACGATTTTAAACACCTTCCCTTTACCCGGCTTATAGAAGATTCTCTTTATAACCCTATCGAATTATATATCCTTTATTAATATAATAAAAAACCGTTCGAATTAAATATTATCGATCTCGATATTTAAAGAACTTTTATCTAAAGGTAGTACTAAGTCCTACGGCCGGTATATTATTATTATATTATTATCTTTCCTCCGAATATAAATTATAATATTATTAAAGGTAGATATTAACGGAGCGTTATATTACTATTTAGTTTACTCCCTAGGAGGTATTATTATTAATAACTCCTCGGTTAAAGTCTTCCGCCTTTTTCTATTATTATTATACTTTTAGGCTAAATATATTAAATACTCCTCCCTTTACGCGTGGTCTACGTCTTCGAAAATCTCCGGGAATTATATATATACCCTATAAAACGCGGGTCGCAGATTTCATTTCGTAGTAATATTATTAATCTTATCGCGTATAGTATCGTATATTTTAATCTATAAATCTAGGGCCGCGTAAATTCTTTTATAAAGTTTTTAGTCGATAGCGAGACCTATATATATAAGATCGACCGATTATAATTTTATAATAAGCTCTCGTTATATCGCTTTCTTTAGGCGCTCTAAGGACTATATAATATTCGCTCGACTAAACTATATTTATAATTAGTCCGACGAAAGGTCGGTTAAATAGTATTATAATCTTTAGATTTATAGTAATAACGGCTAGGATATTATATTCTTTATAAATTAGAATTATAGTAAAGGTATAGAAAATAATCTAGTTAATAATAATAGTATTTATTAATAGGGGGGATTATACGCTAAAGATATCTAGTTAAATAAACGGCCGAACGCCCGTAGACGCTAAGCCTATTCGAAATCGTTCGAACGCTAAGTTTATTCGAGATAATAGTAGTATTTAAAGGGGGCCGATTATTTTATTCTTCGTACGGGATTTCTAATTTTAAATAACGACGCGACTATAAAGGGCTAGTATAAGACTATATATCTAAAGTATAATACGGTCTTCGATAATATTAAATCTTACGATAATTTAAAAGAATTAATATTTAACTACGATAACTAGATATTTAATAATTCGGCTAGTAGTAAAAGAAAAGTTAAGAAGGTTAATATAAAATAAGTCGCCTTCGATAATAAATTTATAATATCGACCGAATTTACTACCGTACGAGACTAGATCGAGAAATAACTCGAAGATAAACCTAATAAAAAGATAATTATTTTTAGTTAATTCCTTATAATATTAATTTTCGGAATCCTCTTTTAGCGACCGCTATTTACGATAAATAGAATATAGATTCTTAAGCGTATCTATTAAAGGAAGAAGTAGAAAATACTAGTACGAACTAGGGTAAACGAGATATAAGAGTCTATAGGTTTATTATAGTAAACGGTAATAAATTATTCTAAATCGTTTAATAATATATTAAAGCTTTTTAGGTTATTATTATTATCGTACTCTTCCGCCTTTAAAGCGCCTAGCTATATATTAAACCGCCCGAGACTTCGTTATTAAGAAACTTTTATTATATAACGTATTAAATTAATCCTAGTCGATATAGTTATTAATATAATAGGTTAATCTATCTATTAAGCCTCGAGGGATTATATATACCGTATATATAATACTTAAAGGGTTATAAATTCGTCGGTTTATATAACTATATTTAGAATTAAAGTTTAATCGATAATACTCCTTTACCTCTACTATACTATAAATAAGATCTATACGTTTATTAGATCTAAATTTAAGGGTTTGAATTATAGTATTAATATATAAGGGGTATCGACCCTTTATATCTTCTCGACTAAGATTTATTATTATTAAGATTATAAATAATTTACCTATTAACCTCCTATCCTACGGGTATAATACATCGTTTCGATTATTACTTCCCGCCTCGTATTCCTATACCTAAATATAATTATTTCGTTATTTACCCTAGCCTTATTAATTCGGGGTATAGCGAGTATAATCTTTTATAACGCGATTAGGATTAATAACGTTACCCGTTCTTTTCTATAACGTTAGGGAGCTATATATTTTTATAGGATAAGAAGTCGTTTATTTTAAATCTTTATTTATAATTATACTAGCGTCTTAATTAATAATAGTAAATATTTAATCTAAGTATTCTTATTTAATAAAATCGATTAGAGTAGTATAAAGATCCGGGATTCTATATCGACGAGTTACGGTAAAAGCGTATATCTAATAATTAGTATTTAACCGGAGCCTTCGAATACCCCGTTCCTCGGTTTCGTTTAATAATTATTAGAGTTCTCTTAGGTCCTTTACCTTTAAAACTATATTTCGGATACTCTTTATAGAGTATTCTAAATCCGAAAAAGGCCTACCGGTTTAATATCTTTTAATATCTAGTATTACCGTAAGGTTTAAGTATCGAATATTAACTAGGATAATTTACTTCTCGAATCCTCGTCGCTTATTCGTCCGTCTAAAGATATCTTTTATTAAATTAATATAATTAGTTTTATTAATATCCGTTAAATACCCTAGAGTAGGTTTAAATTAGTGGATATAATCCGCGTAATATACTATAAAGTATTATTTAGGAAAATCGAAATCTCTTAAGGGCCTAAACCTACGGAAGGCCTCTTTACTTTTATTTAATTAAATAAAGTAGTATTTTATATACTTTAGAGTTTTACCGGTATAGGAATTATACTACGCTAGAGTTATAAAGTTTACGATCCCGCGCGTAGTATATAGAATATTACTCTTTTTAGTTATTAGGAGTAGTATAATCACCGGGACTAGTTAGCGAAATATACTTTTTTATTCTTTCCCCGTTTATTATTTAATGTTATTATAATAATTAAAATACTTTAAGTTTATAAATAAGGGTATACGGCGAAATAATTAATCTAATTAGATAATTACGGGTATCTTAAGAATACCTCTTATACCCCGACTTTTAGGCTTCTTCCGACTCGATTTTACCGCGGCCTTTATAACCTTAACTATCTATTTAAAAAGATAATTACGATTAATAACGCCTTTAACTAATCTATATAAAATATTAACTATTATATATTAATAAATATTAATATAGAGAAGGTACTAGGCGAAATTATCGAAGGTATAGATACGTTTAGGATCTTCCTCTAGTATTTATTCCGGTATACGTTACTTTCGATATTATTATTATATTTAATAATAATCGCGTATCCTCTATCCTCCTTTTCTATTTAATTATCCGAATTCTACTCGTAATATATAGTAAATAGGGTATTATTATAATAATTTAACTCCGGTAATAAGGACTTACTCCTTATAATTAGCCGAGATATTAACGAGTATTAAATATCCTCGACGGACTCTCCCGTCTACGCAGGTAATAAGTATCCTATAGCGGCCGTATCGTCGGAGGGCTAAAAAAGAATAATCGTTAATTATATAAACGCTAGTATATTAGGATACTATATATTTACGCTTTATAATAATACCTATAATAGTATAATATACCTTTACCTTAATATAAAGATTAATACCCTTCGGGATTAGTATTAAAGTAATAAGAATATTACTAGGCCGGCTTCTTTACCTTCGCGCTTAATTATTAAAATTTCTAATAATTAAATAAATAGGCTATACTAATAAATCGCCGGAAAGATTAATAAATTAGGTTTTATCGCTAGTTAAGAGAACCGGGATTACTATAATATTTTCGGGAAATTATTCCTATATAAATTACTATTAGTCCGTAGTATATATCTCGGTATAGAGGCGGGAGTCTATATCCTCGATATCGATCTAATTTAGTTCGCTTATAACGTACCTTCGGATAAATATATACGATAAATTCTCTATAAAAGGACGGTAACCGAGGAGAAACTCGATTATTTTAATAATATCTCGATAGTATATAAAGTACTCTACTACTATAACGTATTTAATTCCCGTATCGATAGTAATTATTTATTCCTCCTATTAATTATTTAGGATACTGTTTATAATTTTAGATAGAAACTCCCTTTAAGTCTCGTTATTCTAAAAAGTAATATACTATTATAAAGGCCGAAGTCGGTAGTTATTAAAGAAACCGTTAATTTTATCTTTAATATATTTAACTTTAATTAATTATTCCGTAAACGCGAAATTAATCTTATCGCGAAATAATAAGAAATCCGAATACCTAGTAGTACGAGTATTTACGGCCTACCGATAATAGGTAAAAGGCTTACCGGCTTTAATACTTATAATATCGTAAAAGGATTTTTCTTCGATACCTACGGCTACCGGAAGGATATTTAATTAAACGCGACTCGAATAATTAAAGGGATTAAGGCTAGGATCCTCGTATCCTTATATATCTTTATCGTCTAGTCCTCCGTCTATTTTAATAATATACTCGACGCTTTAATTACTAGCGTCTACTACCGTAGTTATATCTAAATCCAGCTCCTCTATTATTCGCTATAGCTACTTTTCGACCTTTTTAATAATCTTAATAACTATATAAAATCTTACTCGAGAGGGTTCTTTAGGTACTACGAAGTTACCGTAGCGCTTTCGGTATAAATATATATATATTAAGAAACCGCGGTTAGTTTTAATAATATAGCTATAAGCTTTATAGACCTATATAAATATTTTAAACGGAGTAAATAAAATTAAATAATAGGACACTCTATTATACGATTAAAACTATAGGAAATTTCTAACTTAAAGAACTTATTAAAAAGCGCTCGATAATATTCGAAAGTATTCGAAATTTTTAGGGGCTTTATAGGGCTAAGGCCGATAGACTTATAAAAAATAATAGCCTCGCTAGTCTTAAAATAGTCTTCCGATCTACGAATTATATATAGATTCTATTTATACCGAGTAAAGAGTCGTAATTATTAAATTAATAATTAATAAATAGTAGATCGTAATATAGAGGTATTAAACTCGATAACGAGTATTATTATTTAATATAAGCGGATTACTAAAAGCCCTATTTATATAATTAGTTTAATATAATTATCTACCTAGCGCCGGCGATATTTATATTTATAAAGCCTCGCGATTTATAAAATAATAATTAAGATAGCTTTAATAGTAAGAAAGTTATTCGGAAAGTTAATAATTTAGTATTATATTCTATAGATAGGTTTCTAGAGGTAAAAAATATGGATTTAATTAATATTAAGACGTTTTATATATAATTATTAGAATTAATTTACTTCGTATTAAATAATAGTAAATATCGCGTAAGCGGGGTACTCTGGCTTGGCGCGTGAAATAAAGTCCATATATTTTTAAATCTTTATTCTTATCTTTATACTTATCTTATCTCTATAATTATTTTATCTCTATAATTATTTATTCTATCCCTTTAATCTTACTCTAGCTTACTTTAAATATATATTTTAATATTAATATTAACTATAGCGATTAAAGTATAACGAATATAACCGACGCTGCCGTAAAGGAGGCTCTATATATTAATAACTATTAATACGAGTCTATTAAAGATATTATTAAAGAGTATTTAAGTAAAAATTCTTTTTTAGATATTAATCTTAAAGATAAAGCGAAGGTAAAAGTTCTATAAAGTCTTTATAAAACTATTATCTTAAATATCTAGGCTCGGGTAGCCGGTAATATATTTATTAATATCCCGGCTTCTTACGTAACCTATTAATTATATATAGTAGTAAAAAAAGTTAAGATTATTACGAAGCGAAAAGTTACTCCTAGGAAGCGTTTAGTAGATAAAGTATTAAAGGTATCGGAGTTTAAAAAATAAAGGGTTTTACCTCGTCTAGGATTAAAATCCGAGTTCCTATTAAATAATATTACCGCGGAGGAATTATTTAAATCTAAAGTATTATCGCGCCCGCGACTACTCCCTTTAGACGTCCGACCGATCGAGAATATATTTATTTATTACGGTCGTAAAGGTAGTATAAAGGAGTAGTATATAATAGTATAGGACGTTTTTACGGAAATGTATACTTAAGGTAATAAACCATTTTTTATAATTATAAATCTCGATACTTTTAGAAAATAATTAACCTAAGGCCAAATCTTAGTAGAGGATCTAGGCGATAAACTTTTAAGGTAGATATATAACGTAGATAAAGAAGTTTTAATACCTATAAATAATAATTAAATAATATTTAAAGTATACCTTATATTATAGTTAAAGTACCCGAGTTATAAAAACCTAAAGTTTATAATTAAACCTTTTAGTAAATTACTCGTCGGATATATTTATATCTTTCCTTTACTAACCTTTAATTTATTAGAATCGAATTCTTTATCTCGCTCTCTCGATATACCTAATTAATAGTAAAGTTAATCTTAATTAATAAAACGATAATGTTATATAGGAAAAGACGTAGGTAGTAATATATTTTAGACTACCCTCGCTCGATAAACGAAGTATTAATAAAGGAGTAAAAAAGAATTAATATCTATTTATACTACCGCCCGCTAGATAATATAAAGCGATACCTTACGTTACTCTTTCCCCGAAGTACTTTATACCGCCTAAAGTGATACTTCCCTTTACCCCTCCCGCTAAATATATTAAAACTACGTTATTTAAGAAATTTATATATAATAACGCCGATACCTAGTTATTAAAATATATATCTTAACTCTCGCTAAAAGAGGAGAAAATAGGCGGCGAAAAATAACCGGTTTTATTTTTAGATAACGATTCGGAAAAGAGCGAAGATAAAGAGGATTAAAAATTAGGTATAAACGAGGAAGAAGAGGAAGAGGAGGAAGGTAACGAATTTAATAAAGATTATAAAGATACGGAATTAAATACTAGGCTTACTACTTACGATACTACTAACGATAATATTTACGGTGAAGAGGTTAAATTAATAAATATATAGACTCTCCCTTATAACCCTAGCTAATAATAATTTATTAATATAATGATTCTAGGAAGTAAATATTTACCGATATAATACTCTACGAATACCTAAACGAATAAACTTTATTCGATATACGTATATTCTTTATAATACCCGAAGTTACTTTATATATTAAAGAGCGAAAGGATCCCGGGCTAGATAAATCTAAATTCATTACGCCGAGCTTTTTATTTCTAGGAATAAAATTAGACCCCTATTATTATTAATTTTTAACGGCTTTTATCTTATTAAGGATATATAACGGTATCGGAGATAGAGGAATCTTAGTTAATAAGATAAGATACGGTAAAGTTAATAATAACGTCCTCGCTCGATAATATTCGAAGCCGTTCGATAAAATTAATTTTCGTCGTTAAATCTTTATAATATAACTATAGGTTATAATATAGCGCTAGATTAACCTAAACTAACGTAATATATATACCTAGTAAGAAAAGAACGACCCTCGATACCTAATAAAGGGTTCTCTCGGTATTTATCTAGACTAAATTAATTAACCTATATTATATTAATATATAAGGGCGAGTATAACTTATAGGTTCTATATATAATATAGCCTAAATATTATTATCGCTCCGCCGACCTTAATATTAATATAACGGAGCGAGTTTTAGAAATACTAAGACCCAGCTTTATTTCGAAGATTAGGCCTCGAATAAATTATCGGTTATTTTATAATAGATATTTCTATTAAAATCGAATATTAGATCTAGGTAAATAACGTTAAATATAAAGAGAATATTTATTATATAGGCTATAAATTAGAGGGGAAACTAACTTAATAATCGTAACGATATATAATTATCGCGAGTGCTAAAAGTTTCTAAAAATAGGTCCGCGAGCCCTTTAATATATCGGAATATTATTAGGAAGTACCCGAAGGTAGAATAAAACCGGTAAAATATATAAGATAAATCTAGGGGCTAGTAGTAGGGAGATTATTCGTCGACGAATTTATTAATATAAAAAAAGTAATTACCGGATAAATAATACTACTAAAGGAGCTTAAGAAGTAATCTTTCGAATAACGGTATATACTCGTCGCGTTATTTAGAACGTTATAGAATAAGTCGCCTTTAGACCTTAATAGCGTACTCGAGGTCCTATTAATAGGCCGGGCGGATAAATAAAAGTAGTATAATAATCTCCGCTATAGTTTACTAGAGAAATTCTATACTATAACTTTAATATATAATAATATAATTAAAGGAAAATTAAAGAGTATTAAGGTTATAGAAAACTTTACGTAAAGAAAGGAAGAACTAATTAATCTTCTTCCGGATATTATAATTATACGTATAAATACGTCCATTTAGGTCGGGGGCGAACGAATACTATATTTACCTCCCTATATCGTTATATACGAGATATTCCCCTTCCCTATAATATTTAAATAAGAATTTATCTAGGTCGAATAAATAATTAAAAGGGATATTCAGCGATAATTTACGGAAACGGGCGGTAAATCCATAAAGGGCCTATTTTTTAGTAAATTAACTAAAACGCGATCAGTCTTATTTATACCGGGCCTTACTAAACTTATTACCGACTTTAAATATAACGTCGATTTAATTTAGACGTCGTTTAATAAATAATATATTATCGAACGCGTAGGTATTAAAATAAATAACCTTTACTATAAGAATATCGATATACTCGGTTAACACGCCCCTAAATTAAATCGGATTTAGTAGATAATATAAGGCCTAGGGTATATATAGTTTAAATATAATAATACTAAAGTACGGGAATAGGTGCCCGAGAAGTTTATTATTATATCGAACCTACCCCTAATAGTATATATAACGGCGAAGGTATATATTACCCCTTCTAGCTTTTTTAGGTATAAATCTTATTATTATTTTATATTTAGGGCTTTATTAATTATTAAATAATAACTTAAAAATAAACTTAAGGCGTCCGGCCGTAATCTTATCGTTAAATTTCTTTATTTAGGTTATACTATTAAGGAGTATTAAAGCTATATCCGCGCTTTCTAGGATAACGAGGAGGTCTTTATAAAAATCGATATCCTCGTTTACCTATATTAACTATTCGCGAAGGGATATACTATAACCCGTACGAAATAATTAATATTAATGGATATAGACTAGCTAGACGAGACCTAGGAGTAGGTTAAAAAGCGGATCTATCGTATCGGGTCTCTAAATAATACGACCGCGTATATTTAATATACGGATATTAGGATCGATAAAATAATATTTAATTTATAATAAGAACGTAAAAAGGGGCGGGAGGGTACGGTTAAATACTAGGGAGAAAAAGATACGTTATTATAAAAGGCGTAAACGGCTAAAGAGAAAAAGCGAGTAGAGGAAAAGGCTACTACTACTATTTAAACGATATAAGATATATATATTTATACCTAGCTTTAGCGAGTAGTATTAAACCTATTAATAGGTTAGATTCTTAAAGGGAACGGCGATAAAATAATTTCTTCTACTAGAAATAAATAAAATATACTTCTATTATATATAATTTTAACCGTAAGAAGGCCTACCCTTATTCGATATTATTCGAAATCGCTCGAAAATAATTACTTCTATTAGAAATAAATAAAATATACTTTTATTATATATAATTTCAACTATAAGAAGGCCTACCCTTATTCGATAATATTCGAAATCGCTCGAAAGTATACTAACGCCCTTTAGTAAATAAAAACTCGGCTACTAGCCTAATATCTCGGTAAATATATAATATTAAATATATAAATCCTACCTACTCCGAGGAAATAATCGTATTTACTAGATCGATAACTTATAAATAATAAAGTATAATAGATAAGTATTAAATCCGATAACGAGATCTATTAATTAATATAAACGGTATATAAAGAGCCCTCTTTATATCGCTAGTTTAATATAACTATCGACCTAGCGCTAGCGAGGACGATATTATTTCTATAATATTCGAAATCCGCTCGAAATTATTCGAAATAATTCTTGGCGTTAAGTATACCTTTACGCGCCCTCGCGCCGGGGGATAAATAAATATTTTAATCCATTATACCTACTATTCTATACCGCTTCTATAGGGTTATTTATTACGATACGTTTTATATTATTTTAATACCAGATTCCTCTTATACTCCGTTTAATTTATTTTATCTTTATTAATCCCGTTATAAATACGCCTTTCGACGTAAACTATAATTATAATCGGAGTCTAAGGACGATAAATAACGTTAACGTAAAAAAGACTCTTTATACTAATAAATAATAATACGAGCTTATTAAAGAGGACGCCCGAGATTATTAAACGTTTTATAAACTTCTATAATTTAATCTTAAAGATAATATAGCCGTAAAAGTTATATAATATCTTTATAAACTAATTATCTCGGATATCTAAAGTTAAATAGTTATTAAAATATTCGCTAGTATTTCGGTTTCTTACGTAGGCTACTAGTTATATATAATAAAGAAAAGATTTAAAATAATTATAAAGTAAAAGCTACTCCTTAGAAATATAAAGCGGATAAAGCCTTAAAGGTATCGGAGTTTAAAAAATAAGGGCTTTTACTTCCTTTAAGACTTAAACCCGAATTTTTATTAAATAACTTTACTACGGAGAAATTATCTAAATTAAAAATATTATCGTATCCGCTACTACTCCCTTTAGACGCTCGATCGATTAACGATATAATTATCTATTATACTCGCGACGATAATATAATTAAATTATATCTTCCTTTATAGGAAATCTTTATAGAAACGTATAACCTAGGTAGTAAACTACTTTATATATCCGTAAATCTTAAGGGCTTTAAAAAATAATTAACTTTAGATTAAATCTTAGGGGAAAATCTAGGTAAAGAATTATTTAACTAGATATATAATATAATTAAGAAATATTTGGTTCCGGTAGGTAGCTATTAAATAATATTCCGAGTATACCTTCTATTATAACTAAAGTACCCGAAGTATAAGAATTTATAATTTATAGTTAGACTTTCTAATAAGCTACTCGTCGAATATATTATTACCTTTCCTTTATTAACCTTTAATTTATTAAGATCGAATCTTTTATCTCGCTCTCTCGATATACCCGGTTAAGAGTAAAATTAATCTTAATTAATAAAATTATAGGGAGATAAGAGGGAATACGTAGGTAGTAATATATCTTAGATTATTCTCGCTCGATAAATAAAGTATTAATACGGGAAAAAAAAAGAATTCGTATTTACCCGCGCTACCCCTCGCTAAGTCGTATAAAGCGATTTTCTTATTATACCCCTTCCCCGTAGTACTTTATACCGCTTAAAGCGACGCTTTACCCTACCCCCTAATATACTCGGGCTCCGATACTCGGTTCTTTTAAATAAGAAAATACCGATATTTATTTATTAAAAGGAATATCTTAACTCTCGTTAAAGGAGGAGAGAAAAAATAGTTATAAATATTTAATTTAGGTTTTAAAGGATTAAAAGGAAAAGGAAAAGAAAGAGGAATAAAATTTAAACGTAGATTTTAAAGAGGAGGAATATAAGGAGGAGGGTAAATATAAAGAAGAAATAATAACGGCTATAATATTTATTAAAGACGGGGATAAGTTTAATAATAAAGAGATTATATTATTAATAATATAGGCTCTCCCTTATAACCCTAGTTAATAATAATTTATTTACGTAATAATTCTAGGAAGTAAAGGCTCGCCGCCTCGACTCTCTACGAATATAAAAATCCTTAAACTTTAATAAAAATATATTTATCCTCCCGGATATTAAGAGCTACCTAGGAAGTTAAGAGCGAGGGAATTCTAAACTAAATAAATCTAAATTTATTAAGGCGAGCTTTTTATTTTTAAGATCGAAAAGTCTACTTTATTATTATTAATTTTTGGCGGCTTATATCTTATTATAAATATATAACGGTATCGGAGATAGGGGAATCCTAGCTAATAAAATAAGGTATAATAAAATTAATAATAACGCTATCGCTCGATAATATTCGAAATCGTTCGATAGAATTAACTTTTATTATTAGACCCTTATAATATAACTATTTAATAATACTTAGCGGTAGATTAACCTTAAATAATTCGACGTATATATAACGCGATAGAAGAACGATATTTAATATCTAGTATAAAGATCTACTAGTCTTTATCTAAACTAAGCGAAGTAACTTATATTATATTATTACGTAAAGTCGAGTATAGCTTAAAGGCACGCTATATAATATAGCCTTAACGTTATAAGTTTATTTAGATAAATAATATTATTATTTAAGATAAGAACTCTAAGAGCGAGTTCCGAGCTAGATTAAATATAAAAACTTCTTCGAGAAGGAGCTACGGATAAATAAATTATAAGGAATTAAAGTATTACTTTATAAAGTACCCCTACCCTAATATTAATATAGCGTAACGAATTTATTAAATACCGGGACCCTAGACTAGATCAAAACTTTGGCCTTAAATAAATTATCGGTTATAATATAATAGATAACTCTATTTAAATTAAAGAACGGATTCGGGTAAATAACGTTAAATAAAAAGGGGATAATTATAAAATAAATTATAAACTAAAGGAGAAGCTAATTTAGAGCTTTTAACGACTAATTATTAATACGAGTACCTAAATCTTCTCGATATAGGTCCGTAAGTAATATAATATTATAGAAGATTCTTTCGAAGTTTATCTAGGTAAAGTAAGATCGGTAAAAAAATAAAAATATTTCCGGGGGCTACCGGTAGGTAGAATATTCGTTAATGATTTAATAAATACTAAGAAGGTAACTATAGGATAAATAATACTACTAAAAGAGTTTAAGAAGTAATCTTTCGAATAGCGGTATATACTCGTCGCGTTAACTAGTACGTTATAGAATAATCCGCCATTAAACCTTAATTATATACTCGAGGTCCTATAATAGAATCGGGCGAACGAATAAAAGGAGTATAATAATCTCCGTTATAATTTACTAAAGAACTTCTATACGATTATACTAGCGTATAATAATATAGTTAAAGGAAACTCGAATAGTATTAAAGTTATCGACGATATTAAGGTTAAAAGGGAAGAATTAATCTATTTTCTTCCCGAAATTATAAATATATATACGGATACGTCTACCTAGATCTTAGGCGAATAAATATTATATTTATTTTTTTATATCGTTATATACGAGATATTCTCTTTCCTAGAAATATTTATAAAAGAGCCTACCTAATTCGAATAAATAATTAAAAGGGATATTCAGCGATAATTTACGGAAATAGGCGTTAATTCTACTAAAGGCCTATTTTTTAATAAATTAACTAAGATACGATTAATTCTATTTATACCGGGCCTTACTAAACTTAATATTAACCTCTAACTCGACGTCGATCTAACTTAAACGTCGTTCGTAAATTAATATATTAACGAAAAGATACGTATTAACCTAAATAACTTTTACTTTAATAATATCGTTATACTCGGTTAAAACGCGCCGAAATTAAATAGGATTTAGTAGATAGTATAGAGTCTAGGGTATATATAGTTTAAACGCGAAGATACTAAAACGCGGGAATAAATACCCGAGAAGTTTATAATTATATCGAATATACTACTAGCGTTATATATTACGGCGAAGGTAAATATTACCTAGTCTCGTTTTTTTAAATATAAATTTTATTATTATTTCGTATTAAGGGCTTCCCTAATTATTAAATAGTAACTTATAAATAAACTTAAGGCGTCGGGTAATAATCTTATCGTTAAATTTCTCTACGTAAATTACTTTATCGAGAAGTATAAAACCTATATCGGCGCTTTCTAAAATAATACCTACGACGATATTAGAACCGACGTTTTTATACTCCCGTACTAATTATTCTCTAAGGGTTATATAATAACCTAGGTAATATAATCGGTATTAATAAATATAAACTGGCTAGATAAGACTTAAGAGTACGCGAAGAAGCGGGTCCATTATATTAAATATTTAAATACTACGACCGCGTATATATAGTATATTAATATTAAAATAGATATTATAATTTTAAATTTATAAAGGAAGCGAGGTATAGGGCGGGAGGGTACGATTAGACGTTAAAGAGAATAAATATTATTAATACTTCCTAGCGGTAAAGAGCTAGAAAGATTACGCGAGTAAGAATAAAAGTTTTTATATATGAATCCGCTTATTTAATATAATCGAAGGCCGTTCGATAATATTCGATAACGCTAGTATAAAGGGATACTTAATATTTATTTAATTTAGCGCGGTAGGTAGTTAAAACTATTAATAAATACGCTTATTTTAATATTATTTAATACCGTTCGATAGTATTCGAAAACGCTCGATAAATAGAATATTTAATATTTAGTTCGATTAAAGTAATAATTCTAGCCTCGTCCTAAAAGTCGCTGATAGAGCGCTCGAATAATTAAATCTCGTTAATCGGATACTCGAGGAGCGCTCGGGGGGCCCGATATACGCTCGACGGGCGCTCTAGGTAAGACCTTAAAATACTTCGGGCTCTCGGGGTTCCGCGAGTACCCGTTTAGCGGCTTTAGCTCCCGAGGTATTCTACGCTTTGGCCCCGAGCCGCTGGAGCCGGTTTTCGATTTACCGACGTATATAATTTAAACTACTACTACTACTAAATAAATAAATATAAACGCGAGAAAGAAACGGAAAATTAACTATATTAAAAATAATTAAGACTATACTAAATATTTAGATAATAAAACTATCGAGTAATATAAACTAAATCTAGTAGATAAATCTAAAATAAAGAATATTTAGAAAATATTAAAAGAGTAGAATTAAGAAGTAAAGAAACTAAGAGTACTAGAACTAGAGTTTTTTAAAGTACTATAAATATTTTAGAAAATATTAAAAGAGTAGGATAAAGAAATAAAGAGATTAAAAGCGCTAGAATTAAAATCTTTTTAAGAACTACGAGTATTTATTATATTAAAACGACGTTTTAGGAGTTTTATATAATTTATTTTATTACTCCCTCTATACCGACGACTAATCGTAAAGTTATATATTAGGGTAATTATATAGGAATTATAATAAAGTCGCTAGTAGAGTTAGGAGTAGTAAAAGTATCTATATAAAGAATATAAACGATTAATAAAAAAAGAAAAACGTACTAGAAAGCCTCGTAAAGCGGTATTATAACTAGTCTATTCTAATAGAATTAAATAAAATAAGAGTAATCGATTTATATAATAAAAAAAAATAGTATACGCTAGTAGTTTTATAGAGTTAGTCGACTAGGCGGGTTAACCGACTAGCCGGTAAACCCTTTTAGTAGCGATTAAAGATATTAATCTTTATAGGAAATTAATTAATTCAATAGTAATAGAATTTTCGTTAAGATACTCTATAACGAAGTTATAAATAAATAATAGAACTAGAATTCGTTAGGTAAATTTATAATCGTAAAGCTTCTATTAATAAATCTAAATATTAATATTAAAGATTTTTGGAATAAACAAGTTACGATATTAGTAAAAAATTATTCAAATTATATTTTAAAAACGAAGTAGAATATTCTAAATATCGATTAATTTATTTATCTCACGAACTACCTACCCTCCCTTTAATAACTCTCTATATAATAATAATCTACCTATTACTCCGCTCTACCCTCTATTATTTACTCTACTCGAATCGTATATACCCCGCCAAGATCCGCCTCGCCTGCCGTACTATATCGGGTTTGTAACTCGGACGGGGTCTAAAGTTTCTCTAGCCGGGTTAATATATCCTTAATATATATACTAATATTAGAGTTAAACCGGGGTATAGAATATACTCGATATATATATAATACTGATTTTAGGTTAAATTTTTATTCTAGAGTCGTTTAGAGGCCCTAGTATCGATAAATCAAGTAAAATTAAAATTTATAAAATCCTCTTTAATACTATATTTATTTAATTTATACTTCGTATATATTAAATAAAGTTTTTTAACTAATTACTCTACTTTATATAATATATACTATAATTTATTTATTATAATATTTATACTCTACTTTATTTATATCGAGTATCTACTATCGTAAATTATAATTTTTAAAATATTTATAATTTAAAATAATACTACTACGACCGCCTACGATATCGAACGTTAATTAAATAAATTTTAAATAAATATATACTAAAGATATACAATATATATATTAAATATAGATTTAGTTCGAAGATAATAGTAGTAGTAACAATAGTAGCGAAAGTAATAATTTTAAAATTAACGAATTAGAAGATTTAAAAGAAGAGGGTAAGAAATTGTAATTTATAAAAAACTTTCTCTCTATAAATTTTACTCTTATTAATTAACTCTTTAATATAATATCCTAGATATATATTAAATATAAATAAATTATAATTTAGATAACGAGTATTTCTATTAATAAAAACTCTAATTATTATATAATAATTAAAGAAGTTTAGAATTACTTTAATATACCCGAATATTTTATTATAATATAATTTTATTTATATAATACCTAAGGCCGTTAGCGTAGAGCTAGCGGCTTAGTAATAATATAAAAAACGTAAAATAATTACGGGGTTTATTACTAGGTAGTTTTTAAATCCTAGATTTAATAATAAAACTAATTTCTAAAGATTCTAATAATATAGAGGAACGTTAACTCGATATAAAATTATTAAGAATTAAAATTCTACGATATTAAAGCTAGAACCCTATATCGATAAATAATAATATTATAAAAATAGCGGGGCGTAGGTATATATATTATATTAATATCTTTAACGGGGCGTAAATATATATAATATATTATTATTTTATAATTTTTTTTTAAGCCCTAGTCCCTAGGTACCTAAATATTTTAATTAAAAAATATTTATTAAAAGATCTTTAAACCCCCTAAAAGAAATAAAAGAAAAAAAAATTTTAATATAATAATATTATTATATAGTAATTTAAATATAAGGTTATATATTTAATTCTTCAATATCTATAATATTAATTACGAAATAGTATTTAATTAATTAGTTAAAATTTATTAAAAAATCTTTAAACCCTTTAAGGGAAATAAGAGAAAAAAGTTTTCTAATTTATACTATCGGTCCTATAGCGCTAATATATAGTATTAGTCGCGGAACGATACGAAATTATTCCTATAATACTATAATATAGTATTAATAACGGAAGTATAATATTATTAAACTACCTTTATTATATAATAGTATTAATAGTAAATAAATAGTATATTTATAAACTTATCCCTATAGCGCTAATATATAGTAATAGTAATTAATTAAATAATATTTCTTTCGTCCCTATAGTACTATTATATATAATAATAATAGAGCGAAATAATATACACTATCGTTTCTATAGCGCTTAGAGTACTTATAGTAAATATAGTATATTAGATTATTCCTATAGTATTTATAATATTAGTAACGGAATAGTAGTAACTATCTTTACTATATACTTTTATTATATTATAAAATTATAAAGTAATAGTATATTATATATATTTACGCCCCGTTAAAAGTATTAATATATTATATACGCCTACGCCCCGCTACCTTTATAATATTATTATTTATCGATACGGGATTCTAGCCTTAGTATCGCGGGGTTTTAACTTTTAGTAATTTTATATCGAGTTAATATTCCTCTATTTTATTAGAATTCTTAGAGATTAGTTTTATTATTAAATTTAGAATTAAAGAATTATTTAATAATAAACCCCGTAACTACTTTATATTTTTTATATTATTATTAAACTACTAGCTCTACGCTAGTAGTTTTAAATATTATAATTCTAATCTCTTAAATCTTTTTAAAGAAAAGATTTATTATTATTATAATATCGGGTTTAACCTCGGGACGTTTAAAAAAATTTAATAATAATAATATCGATTAAGCCCTCTCTAACGACTCTTATTATAAAAATAGTAATAACTTCGAAGGTATTAATATCCCCGAAGAGATTTTAAATATATAGTTTAAAGTTATTAAAAAAGAAAACCGTCGCTTTAAATAATAATAAAAGTTAAGGATATTATAAACTTAAAATTAAAAACTATATAATTTTATTATTTTTATACCCGTTAGCGGAGTATTAATAGAATTTATTATTTATAATAAAGATCCCTTAATCGTTACGTCTATTAATAGAATAATAATAAATTTAACTATATTTAATAGGGATATTCTTATTAGGGCGAAAATATTATATTTTAATAAAATACGTTTTTATAAAAATACGAGCGAAGGTAAATATTTATATTAATTCCGTGACGTAATTAAATTTATAATTAATCCTAAATATTTTACGACTAAATATTTAAAGATTATATATTATCTAAACGCGTTAAAAGGTAACCCTTTAACGTAATAATATAAATACTATAATCTATATAATTTAACTAGTATTATATTTAGCTTTTTTAAAAAGTTTCTTTTTAATTTAATAATAAATTTAGTTAACCGTCGTCTCCTTGTTTATAAAAAGTAGGAGGAAGTTAAATAATAACTTTATTTAAAAATATCGTTATTTAAAATTTATTTTAAAGAAATAAAGATTTAATTACTTTTATTTTCGGAGGAGTATAAAGTAAATTTCTTTTTAACTAAATTTAAACCTAAATTTAAAAATAAAACTCTTAATACTAGTAGTATATTTATTTAAAGGGAAGAAATTCTTACCTAAATTATTATATAAAAAAAGAATCTAGAGTATATATAATTAATAGGTAGTTTTAATTTCAATTCGAGTTCCTAATTAAAAAACTTTAATAAAAAAAAACTTATAATAAACCGAATTATTAAGTTTAATACCGGCGATAATATTAAATAAATACATTTAAAGGAGAAGAGTAATAAACGTAAAATTAATACTATTAATTCTTCGTATAATAAGAATATTTATTATTATTATAGAGTAGAAAACTATATTAAATCTAAATATCCCGATATAAGTAAATTAGTTATAAATATTAACGCGGTATCGGTAAAAAACGATTAAGCCTAATTTACGCCTCGGAAAAAAAATAAGAAAAATAATTAATAAAGGTATACCCTTCTATTTTTTCTAAAGATTAAATTACTTTTTAAAATAAAATAAAATAACTTATTACTTTAATTAACTTTAGAGTATAAATTAATTTAATTTTATAATAATTCGTTATTAAAAATAATTTAAAACTTTATAATACTACTTTATCGTTAACTAAAATAATTAACGGGTAAAGTATATATTATTATAACGCGTATTAATTAGATTATTAAATAGTCGATAATTAAAATTAAGGGTATAAATATAGTACTTTATTCTACGTTATAAATTTTAAAAGTTTAAACGTTATTCTAGGTATACCTAGATTACGTTAATTAAAAATATTAATTAATTCTAAAATGGATTAATAGCGGTTTAAAGTTAATTCTAATAATTTATAAATTAAAGAACCGGTTAAATTCATTAGTAATTTTAAAAATAAACCGAATATATTCGCGGTCGTATATATTATAATAGTATAAAGTAAATAGGAAGAACTTCCTAACTTAAAGATTCCTAAAAAACTTATAAAGTTTTATAATATTTTTTCTAATAAAAAGACGAGTACCCTATTTATTTTTAAATAAAGGGATTATATTATTAAAATAAAGATTAATAAAGAACTACCTTATAAACCTCTTTATAACTTATTTTAAACTAAATTATCAGAGTTACGGCGCTATTTAGAATCCTTATTTTATAAAGATTAAATCCGTTATTTAATATTTTTAATTAAAATACTTATTCTTTTTATATTTAAAAAGGATAATAGGTTATATTTTAATATTAATTATTAGGGCTTAAATACGGTAAGTATTAAAAATCGATACCCGTTACCCTTAATTACCGAGATATTAGACCGTTTATACGATTTTAAAATCTTTACGAAATTAGATTTTAAAGATATTTATTATAGGATCCGGATTAAAGAAGACGATAAATAAAAAATTATTTTCTAAACTCGCTATGATTATTTCGAATATTTAATTATACCTTTTAGGCTCGTTAATATACCGGCGATATTTTAAATTTATATTAACTATACGTTTATAAGTATAATAAATATAATATATATAATATATCTAGATAATACCTTAATTTATAGTATTAATCCGGCGGAGTATTAACGATATATCGAGTAAATATTTAAATAATTATATTAATTCTAGTTATTTATTAACTTTAAGAAATATTAGTTTAATACCGAAATAGTCGAGTTTATAGATTTTATTATATTTATTAATAAAGTAATTATAAACCCGGAACGTATTAAAGTTATTAAAGAATAATCTTAATCGAAAATTTATTAAAAGATATAAATCTTTATAAATTTTATTAACTTCTATAAACGATTTATTTATAATTATTTTAATATAATTACGTCGTTTATAAACTTATTTAAAGATAGTAAAATAAAAAAAAAAAAAAATATATCAAAATAAATAAACGACGTTATAAAGGTATTTTAGATTTTATAAAATATATTTATAAACGGGCCTTCTCTACGCTATTATAATTTAATTAAATAATTATATATAAAGATAAATACTTCTAACTTTAACTTTAATTTTATATTATTATAATAAAATAAAAATAATTATTAATACTTTATAATATTCTAGTCGCGGAAATTAGTTCCCCTAGAATAAAATTATAAGATTTATAAGTAAGAATTACTAGTTATTATAATAGTAATAAAATAATAGTAATATTATTTAGAAAATAATCTTTATTATATTAAAATCTAGATTAATTATAATAATTTAAAAGATTTTATAAAATAGAAGAAATTAAATTCTAAATAAATCTATTAGGTATTTAGGTTAATTATCTATAACTTTAAAATCTTATATCGGGCTAGAAAATTAAATTTATAATATATTATCGGGGCGCCTTAATTATAAAGAAGTATTATTATTAAATATTAAATTATTATTAATACTTTAAAATAAATTTACTCTTTAGACTAATAATTAATTATCGGAAAAAAGTAAAGAAATAAAAGTAGTAATAACCTCTACTTTTTAAATTATAAAATTAAGAGTAGTAATTCTAAGAAAAGAGGTTATAATAATATTTAAAATTATATATAATAATCCTAAAAGATTAATTAAAACTCTAATTCGGGAATTATAAATTTATAATAATTAAATAAGTTTTTTTAAAATTAGAGCGAATATATTAAAGAACTATTATTATATAAAGAATAAATTATAAATTATAGACTTCAAGGGATTATTAAAATATAATAATTATTTTTATATATTAAGAGATAAAGCTTTAAGAGTAGAGTTTATAAAGAAATATTATAATAATTCTTTAATAGGCTATTTTAGCGTTATAAAGTTATATAAATTA